>JGI26060J43896_10000297_pt1 | contig 17973 bp, 17 predicted proteins | sample MarorgKNORR_S2LV_6_FD_43896 | JGI IMG/M metagenome (IMG submission 43896) | reverse complement strand
GTTATTGGTAATACTGTTGTGTTGGTAGTAATACCAGCATGAGCTTTTCCTTGAGCTACAGCTAAGAATACTTCATTCTCAGATTGATAGCCTTGATAATTACCTTCAATTCCAAGTTCTTTAGCTATCTTCAACCATTCCTGTTCAGGGACAGTTCCAATAGCAGCAGCAACTTTCTTGTCATACATATCTTCAACAGTAACGATACCACTATCAGCTCCAACAATAGCTTGAGCATAATAAATAGCATAAGGTATTGTGAAACCAACTGTTTTAGCACGAGATAATGTATCAGAAGTACCACCAAATACAACATCACCACGATTAGTAACAATTAATGGTAGGCGTTCAGCCCAAGTAATTGCAATAATTTCATGATCAACTTCTAATGCAGCTGCAAGGTCCTTACAATACTCAACATCAAAACCTGCTGGCTCATTATTTGCATCACGATAGCCAATTGGTGGAAAGTCTAAAACTACTCCACATCTTAGAACTCCAGCATCAATAACATCATCTAGTTTATCTGCGGAAGCTGTAGTAGCGCCTGTAAGCAACAAAGCTGCAGTAGTTAGCGATACTAATGTTTTAGAAAACATTTTCATTTGTTTCTCCTATTAATTTTTAAATATAACACTGAAATACTCGTCTGAGAATCCTAATGTTGGCAATATCTTATCACTTTTAATTCAAAAATGTAAGTTCTATTCCCACACTATTTTTATATTTTTTATATTTCTACTCTAAATTAATTACAAAGTATCGATTAAAGTTAAATATAGTATATTATTTTCAAAATAAATAATTTATTAGGAGAGACTTAATGAGATTTGAAGGAATTTACACACCAATTATCACACCTTTTGCAAGCAACGGACAAATTGATTGGGATGTATATGCTGAAGTGATTGATTGGCAAATTGAAAATGGTGTAGCTGGAATTATAGTCGGTGGATCTACTGGTGAGTTTTATGCACTTTCCAAAGAGGAGCGTATTCAACAATTTAAATTCGCATCAGAGCGAATTAATAATCGAGTCGAATTTATGGCGGGAGTTAATGATATTCGAGCTGATGAGTGCATAGATATTTCTATGGCAGCAGTTGATGCAGGAGCTAAATCGCTTTTAGTAGCTGCCCCACCTTATTCTCTTCCTTCAGAAGAAGAGCTTGCTTATCATGTTCTTGCGATAGCTAAAACAACAGAATTACCAATTATGCTTTATAACTATCCAGGAAGAACTGGAGTTGAGATGGGTGAAGATTTTTTATCAATAGTTGCAAAAAATCCACTTATAGCCGCTATAAAGGAGTCAAGTGGTGACTATTCTAGATTGCCTTTATTATCAAATAACTACCCTTCAATTGAGCTAGCAGTTGGAGGAGAAGAGCAGGTTCTTGAGTTCGCAGCATGGGGGGCAAAGTCTTGGGTGTGTGCGACAGCTAACTTCTTCCCTTCGGAATGTGTGCAGGTAATGGATATCCTCGGAAAGCAATCTGATTTTAATAAGGGGAGAAAGCTTATGGCTGCCTTTATGCCACTAATGAAAGCCCTTGAACAAGGTGGTAAATTTTTACAATGTGTTAAATTTGGCTGCGAAATGCAAGGCCGCCCTGGAGGAAATGTTAGACTTCCGCTACTTCCGATGGATGACTCTCTTAAACAAGAAATGACCATTATTATTGAAAATACTCGTAAATCGTTAAACTCAATCCTTAATTAGCGCATCGAATGAACACAAATAAATTAATCCATATTGTTTCATGCCATGCAGAGGGTGAAGTAGGTAACGTTATCGTTGGAGGTGTAGCTCCTCCAAAAGGAGATAATCTTTGGGAAAAGGCCAGGTGGATTGATCAAGATCAAAAATTAAGACAGTTTGTTTTAAATGAGCCAAGGGGAGGCGTGTTTAAACATGTGAATCTTTTGGTGCCTCCTATAAACTCAAATGCTCATCAAGGTTTTATAGTTATGGAGCCAGAGCACACTCCACCAATGTCAGGATCTAACTCAATTTGTGTTTCAACTGTTCTGCTTGATACTGGCTTGATTCCAATGACTGAGCCCATAACAGAATTTATACTTGAGGCACCTGGGGGTCTAGTTCCAGTTAAGGCTTATTGTGAGAATGGAAAAGCTAAAAGTATAGAGGTTCATAATGTTGCTTCTTTTGCTGATCAGCTAGATGTTCATATTGAGGTTGAAGGGATGGGTTCTCTTAAAGTAGATACTGCATATGGAGGAGATAGCTTTGTTATTGTTAATGCAGCTAAACTTGGCTTTAATATTAAACCTGATGAAGCCAAGGATATAGCTGATATTGGATCAAAAATAACAGCTGCTGCGAATCTACAATTAGACTTTAATCATCCTACTAATCCTGATTGGAACCATATTTCATTCTGCGAACTAGCGCTTCCTTTATTCGAGGAGGATGGTGTAAAAGTCAGTCGTAATAGCGTTGTAATAGACCCAGGCAAATTGGATCGCTCTCCCTGCGGTACTGGCTGTTCTGCTCGAATGGCACTGCTGCATGCTAAAGGAGAGTTAAAAAAAGGTGACCGAATGATTGGTCGATCAATTATTGATTCTCGCTTTGATTGCAGTATAGTGGAGGAGACTATGGTGGGTGCTAAGAAGGCAATTATTCCTTCAATTCGAGGAAGGGCTTGGATTACTGGTACTCATCAATTAATGCTTGATCCTGAGGATCCATGGCCAGAAGGTTATCGGCTAACTGATACTTGGCCAATTAAGAAATGAAATCTGTTCTTTTAATAGGTTAAAGCTTATGCAATGGAAAAAAACTATCACTATGGTAGAGGCTCATGCAGAGGGAGAGGTTGGACGTATTGTTACGAGTGGTGTTAATGATATCCCTGGTGACACAATGTTAGAAAAAATGAACTATATAAATCAAGTAGATGACAGTTTACGTCGTTTTTTGGTATTTGAGCCCCGAGGTTATGCGCAAATGTCAACCAATCTTATTTTTGATCCAATTAACAAAGATGCTGATATAGGTTTTTTGATTTTACAAGGCGATAAGGCTCATGCTATGTCAGGCTCAAATAGTATTTGTTTAGTAACGGTTTTACTAGAAACTGGTCGAATAGAAATGAAGGAGCCTGAAACGACAGTAACATTGGATACCCCTGCAGGAATTGTTCGGGCAACAGCGTCCTGTAAAAATGGAAAATGTGTAAGAGTATCATTAGATATGACTCCATCATATGCAGACCAACTTGATGCAATAATAGATGTAGAGGGGCTTGGAAAAGTTACTGTTGATATTGCTTTTGGTGGTATTTTTTACGCTTTAATTGATCCTAGTCAGTTTGATTTAAAAATCTTACCTGAGAATGCTCGTCAGCTTGTAGATATTGGCACTCGTATTCATAGAGCAGTTAATGAACAGCTTGAAATAAGTCACCCTGAGCTTGAGAGTATTAAGGGTATTTCTTATACGATGTTTGTTGGCCATGACGATGAAGGTGAAATGAAAGGTGCTACTATTCTGCCACCTGGTCGAATTGATCGCTCTCCATGCGGTACTGGAAATTCTGCTCGACTAGCAGTTATGGAGGCAAGAGGGCAGATTAAAGTTGGTGAAATTCTAAAGGCAAGATCTATTATTGATAGTGAATTTCAGGTAGAAATAATTTCTAAAAAGACAATTGCTGGAAAACCTGGAATCTTACCAAGGATTTCTGGACGTGGATGGATACATGGCATCCATCAAGTAGGAATTGATCCCAGTGATCCATATCCTTTAGGTTATAAAGTATCTGACTGCTGGGGTGATGCTTTTGATTTACTTAGTTAAGAGATATAATGACCTCTAAGGGAATCCCTTTAGGTTCATCTATTGCAATAATAGGGGCTGGTATTGTAGGTGTTGCAAGTGCATGTGCTCTTATGCGACAAGGCTACAAAGTCTCAATCTTTGATCCATCCCATCCAGGAGAGGCTGGTTCATCGATGGCGAATGCAGGCCACATTGGCGCTTCAGATATCTATCCTTTAAGCACACCAGGCATTCATTGGAAAGCTATAAAAATGTTAATGGACTCTAATGCACCATTAAAGATTTCATTTAAAGAATTTTGGCTACAGTTACCATGGTTTTGGCGATTTTGGCGAACTTCTCATGCAAGCAATTTTGAATCTGCAACAAAAGCATTAAGCTATCTTTGTCAAAATTCTATTGATGATACAAGAGAGCTTTTTGAGTATTGCAATATGGGTGATATGCTAGATCATAAGGGTTGTATGTTTATTTATGATACTGAGGAGAGTTTTAATAGTAGTCTAAAGAGTTGGATTGATAAGAAAAATAGAGGTTTTAGTAGTGAAGTAATAGATCTTGATCAGCTAAATATAAGAGCCCCTTATATTAGTAATAAGTTTAAGTATGCTGTCTTATCACATAATTGGGGGCAAGTTAGTGATCCACTTGAAGTGGTAAAAAGTATTGCTAATATTGCAGAGAAGGGAGGTGTCATTTTTCATCAAAACCGAGTTAATAGTATTTCTAAAAAAAACAATTCAATTGATTTAGCTACTGATAAAGGAACAGATAGTTTTGATGCAGTAATAATTGCAGCTGGTATCGGATCAGTTGATTTTGCAAAATCTTGTGGTGATTATTTACCCATGGCTTCTGAAAGAGGATATAACTTAACTATTCCTTCAGCAAACATTAAAAATGAATTACCACTTGTCTTTGCAGATCGAGGAGTGGTTACAACAAGTCTATCGAGTGGATTTAGAATAGGGGGCTGGGCAGAGTACTCAAATTCTGAAAATAAAGCGAACCAAGACCATTTTAAATCTATTGCTCGAATTAGTCGCGAATTGTTTCCAGAAATAAATATAGATAATGCTAAATACTGGATGGGTAGTCGGCCTTCAACTCCTGACTCTGTTCCAGTAATTTCTTGCTCTCAAAAAATGGATCGTATTTTTTATAATTGTGGTCATGGACATTATGGGTTAACTCATGCTGCAACTTCTGCAAAAATTTTATGCAAGTTACTAGTTGATAGCGCTGACTATACTGAGCATGAGGGCCTATCGATTAATAGATTTTTATAACCAAGTAAATAATACATTTATTTTTTTAAGTATTAAATTTTAACTAAAATACCCCTCTAGTTAAGAATTCGATAAGCTAAACACAATGAAAAAAACATTTCTATTAACACATCCAAAGATTAAGACTGCAAGGCTTATAGAGGCAATAAGGCGTGATGTTAAAAAGTATCTAAAAAGAGAAAAAAGAAAGTCATTACCTGATGGCGCTGATTACTGGGATTTTGATTGTAAGTTTGGTCCAACAGAGGATAAAGCAGAGATGATTTTAGTTTCTGAGATAAGCAAATGTATAACTGAAGTAGAGGCTGAAAACCTTAAATCATTTTATTTAGAAATTCTCGCAAAACCAGGCCTTAAAAAAAATTTTACTAAACCTAAAATTTAGATAAGTATTGATTTATTGGTGATAGTTTGGTGCCTCTTTAGTAATTGCAACGTCGTGAACGTGAGATTCAGTCATTCCTGCAGCGGTAACTTGCACAAATTCCGCTTTAGTTCTCATAGTAACTAGATCTTTGCATCCTGTATAGCCCATTGACGATCTAATTCCACCAACAATCTGATGAATGATTGGTCTTATAGAGCCTTTAAATGGAACTCTTCCCTCGATACCTTCGGGAACAAGTTTTTCTGCAGCAAGTTCAGCTTGAAAATAACGGTCTGATGAGCCATGAGCTTGACCCATTGCGCCAAGAGAGCCCATACCTCTATAAGCTTTATATGATCTTCCTTGAAAGAGCTCCACTTCACCTGGTGACTCCTCTGTGCCGGCAAGCATTGAGCCAATCATAACGCTGTGTGCACCAGCAGCAAATGCTTTTGAAGCATCACCTGAAAACCTTATACCACCATCAGCAATAACAGTTACATTAGTGTCTTTTAGTGCTTCTGCAACATCTGATATAGCACTAAATTGAGGAACACCAACACCAGCTACAATTCGAGTAGTGCAAATACTTCCAGGTCCAATTCCAACTTTGACACAATCAGCACCAGCTTTAGCTAAATCTAGAGCGGCCTTAGCAGTAGCAATATTTCCTGCAATAATTTCAAGATCTGGGAAATCTTTTTTTGTCTTTTTAACTCGATCTAAGACGCCTTGTGAATGACCATGAGCGGTATCAATAACAATCATATCTACACCAGCTTTAACTAGTGCACTAATTCTATCAGAAGTACCTTTTCCAACGCCTACAGCAGCACCCACAATTAACCTCTCTTGATCATCTTTAGCAGCTTTTGGAAAGTCACTAGTTTTCTTGATGTCACTTACAGTAATCATACCTCCAAGCTTAAAATATCTGTCATCAAGACTCTTTCAATACGATGCTTTTGAAGGAGATTTCGAACAGTATTCATGGAGACGCCTTCACTAACCGTTATTAGGTTCTTTTGTGGAGTCATAACATTTTCAACAAGCTCATCAAGACGAGTTTCAAATAAAACGTCTCTACTCGTTATAAGACCAACTAAAATATTTTTTGAAACAACAGGAAGAGCAGATATTCCATGCTGCGATTGGAGGTCAAATACATCCTTTATAGTTGCATTTGGTTCAATACTAATTGGGTCTCTGATTATTCCAGATTCAAATCTCTTTACTTTTCTGACTTCTTTGGCCTGAGAGATAACTGACATGTTTTTATGAATAACTCCCATTCCACCTTCTTGAGCAATAGCAATTGCAAGTTTTCCTTCTGTAACAGTATCCATTGCTGCGGACATAATTGGAGTGTTAAGAGTAATTTTATTTGTAAGTTTTGATGTTAAATCAACTTCCTTGGGAAGAATAGAGGAGTGAGAAGGGACTAATAATACATCATCAAAAGTCAGTGCTTTTTTTAATACTTTCATATAAATTCTCCTAATTATTTAATAACGCCTTCTATTCAGAAGTCCAGGCAATATAAAACCAATAATCATTCCAAAGAATAACACTATTGCACCAACAATAAACCAGTTTCTTGAGCTAGTATCTTTTTGTATTTGAGTATTGTTTTCCGCTAACTGGAGTTCTGCTTTGAGCTGGAGCGATTCTTGAATTAATTTTTCATTCTCATGTTCAAGCTTAAGAGCATCTTGATAGACTTGTTCAATATGAGCCTTTTCAGCTTTAGATTTTGAACTTTGAATAGCAAGATCTGTATTATCTTGTTTAATAGTAATAAGTTCATTTTCAAGAGCTTCTTTTTCAGTACTCAACTTAGAAATTAGAAGCTTATTTTCATTGAAAGTTCTNGTTAATTTTTTTAATTTTTCTCTNGCAGAGGGTTCTGAAGAAATATAGCGTGATGAAATCCATCCAATAGTATCATCAACTTGAATCTGAGCCCACCCATCTTCAGTACTTTGCAATATAGAAGCTTCTGTGCCTGAAGAAAGAAATCGAATAATATTTTCATTATCAAAGGACTTTTCAGATCGAAAAGGCAATTCCATTTGATCAGTAATATAGACAAGTGATTCAGCACCAGCTCTAAAGGTTACTAATAATAGAAGTAAGAATAAGGTTTTNTAATTTTTCATATTTTAATAATTACTATTGTATATCGCACAAAATAAAACAAATGTGTTTTATGTGTGCTTTTAATGAACCATAATATTTTTTCATAATTGGCTAATTTTTTTAAGTTGGATCCCAAGTTCGTCAAGAGATTGCTCTACTGAAGCAAGTTTTAATTTTTCCTTTTCAACAACTGCCTCTGGAGCTGAAGATATAAATTGATTATTATTCAATTTTCCTGAGAATTGAAGTTGTAATTTATTCAATTTATCTATTTCTTTATTTAATCGAGCTATCTCTTGGTCTTTATCAATTAAGCCTGCTAATGGGATAAGTATTTTCATTTCACCAACTAGAGCAATTGCAGACTCAGGCTCATTATCATTATCTAAAAGAATTTCAACATTTTTAAGTTTTGCTAAGGCAAATATAATTGACTCGTTATTTTTAATAAAAGTTTTGTCCAAAGAATTTAGATTTTGGACAAAGCATGGAAGAGGTTTTCCTGGGGTAATATTCATTTCGCCTCTTATTTGCCTAATTCCCAAAATAAATTCTTTTAACCAATCTATTTCTAACTCTGCATCCTTGTTAAAGAGNGCTTTATCAGGTTCAGGAAATTTTTTAGAAATTAGCTTCTCTGNAGAACTATCAATAAGTTTTTGGGACTGCTCAAAAATCTCTTCCGTGATAAATGGAATAATTGGATGAAGTAAGATTAAAATTTCAGTAAGTACTTTAAGCAGTGTGGCTTGGGTACCTTTTTTTGTTAAATTATTTTCCAATAATGGTTTTGATAACTCTAAATACCAGTCACAATAATCATGCCAAACAAAATCATATAAGGACTGGCTCATTAAGTCTAGACGGTATTCAGATAAATGTTTTTCAACCTCTATTTTTGTATGCTGAAGTCTAGAGAGGATCCATTTATCTGGGGAAGATAGTTTTGAATTAAAATCAATTGATTGTGATTCTAGATTCATTAAGACAAAACGAGATGCATTCCACAGCTTATTACAAAAGTTTCTATAACCTTCTACTCTTTTAAGATCAAATTTAATATCCCTACCAAAAGAAGCCAGAGCAGCAAAGGTAAATCTTATTGCATCAGTTCCAAAAGCAGGTATTCCATCAGGAAATTCTTTTTTGGTTTGTTTTTTAATCTTTTCAGTGAGTTTTGGCTGCATCATGCCTTGTGTTCTTTTGACAAGAAGGTCTTCTAGGCTTATGCCATCAATAAGATCGATTGGATCTAGCACGTTACCTTTGGATTTGCTCATTTTTTGACCATTGCCATCTTTTATAAGACCTGTAATATAAATATCTTTAAATGGCACGTCTCCAGCAAACTTNAGGCCAAACATAATCATTCTTGCAACCCAGAAAAAGATAATATCAAAACCTGTAACAAGAACGCTTGTAGGATAGAAGCGTGAGAGTTCAGGCGTATTTTCTGGCCATCCTAGGGTTGAAAATGGCCACAAAGCAGAAGAGAACCAAGTATCAAGAACATCTTCATCTTGAACAAGNTCATTATCAATACCAGCTTGAGCCTGAGCTTCTTCTAGATTATTTGCAACATAGATTTTTCCAGACTTGTCATACCATGCTGGAATACGATGTCCCCACCATATTTGACGAGAAATACACCAATCTTCAATATTTTCCATCCAATTAAAGTAGGTTTTGTTCCAGTTTTCAGGTACGAAGCGAATATCGCCTTTTTTTACTGCTTCTATAGCGGGTTCTGCTAATGGCTTTACCTTAACAAACCACTGGTCAGTCATATAAGGTTCAATAATACTATGCGTCCTGTCTCCTCTTGGAACCATGAGGGTATGGTCATCAATTTTTGCAATTGAACTTTGTTTTTCTAAGTCTTGAACTATAGCTTTTCGAGCATCAAAACGATCCAATCCTTGATAGGCTTCTGGAGCATTGAGATTAATTCTAGCATCATCAGTTAAGATATTTATAGTTTCAAGATTATGTCTTTGACCAATTTCATAGTCATTGAAATCATGAGCTGGTGTTATCTTTACACAACCTGTTCCAAACTCCATATCAACGTAGTCATCTGCAATGATTGGAATTTTTCTATCTGATAGAGGAAGAGCTATCATTTTCCCAATTAAATGTTGATAGCGTGAATCCTCTGGATGAACTGCAACAGCTGAGTCTCCAAGCATTGTTTCAGGACGGGTTGTAGCCACAACTAGAATTTCATCTGAACCAATAACTGGGTATTTGATATGCCATAAAAAGCCAGTTTCTTCAGTACTTATGACTTCTAGATCAGAAACTGCAGTTAATAGAACAGGGTCCCAATTAACAAGTCTTTTGCCACGATAAATTAAATCTTCGTTATATAAATCAATAAAAACTTTTTTTACTGCTTCTGAAAGCTCTTTATCCATGGTGAAACGCTCTCTTTCCCAATCAACAGAAGCTCCCAGGCGTCTCATTTGAGAGGTAATAGTACCTCCTGATTTAGACTTCCAATCCCAGACTTTTTCGGTAAATTTATCACGACCAAGGTCATGACGAGAGATATTTTCTTGTCCTAGCTGCCTTTCAACAACCATTTGGGTTGCTATTCCAGCATGATCAGTTCCTGGTTGCCACAAAGTTTGACTACCTTTGCTTCTGTTATATCGAGTATATACATCCATAATAGTATGCTGAAAAGCATGACCCATATGTAAGCTTCCTGTNACATTAGGTGGAGGAAGAACAATNCTAAAAGTATTTTTACTCTTTGAGTTTAAATTTGAAGAGAAGAGACCATCTTTNTCCCATANATCGCGATACTTTGCTTCGATNTGTTCAGGATTGTATGTTTTTTCCATGAAGNTATGATGGCGGATAAAACTGAAATATTATACAATAACTACGGTAAGAAGAACTACACCTTTAACGATAGTCTAATTGTAATCCTTTCGTCCAGAAAGTGCATGCGCTATAGTATTAATATCTGTGTATTCAAGTTCACCACCTAAAGGAATTCCATGAGCTATCCTAGTGGTTTTTATTTGATATTTTTTAGCTAAATTATGAATATAGTGAGCAGTAACCTCACCTTCAATAGTTGCATTAGTTGCTAGAATTATTTCATTAACCTTTTCTTTCGTTAATAAGCCTTCAAGTTCATCTAAACCAAGCTCTGCAGCTCCAATACCATCAATTGGTGAAAGGTAGCCACTAAGGACAAAGTATTTCCCAGAATAGACCCCACTCTGTTCAATTACATGAATATCTGAAGGAGTTTCAACAATACATAATTGNGACTCGTCACGGGAGGTGCTTGAGCATATCTCACATACAGTTTTTTCAGTAAGAGTCCTGCATCTCTCACAATTTTTCACATTTTCCATCGCTTCATTTAAAGCCTTGGCAAGATCTAAACCACCTGGNCTATCTCTTTCCAAGAGGTGGTAAATAAACCTTTGGGCAGTTTTAGCACCAACACCAGGTAATTTACTGAAGGCTTTATTTAGTTTTTCAATCATCTTATATATTTTTTAAGCTATTAAAAAGGCAAGTTTATCCCACCAGTAGCACTTTTAAGCTTTTCTTTTGAAATTAAACTTACTTCGTTAGAGGCATTATTGATTGCTAATATTAATAAATCTTCTAGCATCTCCTTATCATCCATTAGGGAATTATCAATGCTTATATTTGTAACTTTATAATCCCCATTTAAATCAACTTTAATAGCCCCAGAGGCTGACTCCCCTCTACATGAAATTAATTTAATTTCTTGTTTAGCAGACTCCATATCTTCTTGCATTTGCTTTGCTTTTTTCATCATTTCAACCATACCACCTTTAAACATTTTTAGTCTCCTTTAATGATTTAATTGATTTAGTATCAACCTTTGTATTGAAAGTTTCTTCTAGTTCCTTAAGTCCATCATCACTCAGAAATTGCTCTTCTGTTTTCTTTCGTTCTGTCTCAAGCTTAGTAGATTCTTTTTGAGACAAAGTGCTTCCATTGGTTTCACCTGATTCAATAAATAGAGTTAAATCACTATAAAAACTTCTTAGTGTTTTTTCAATAGAGTTTTTAGTATTCTTTGTAAGTAAATTCATAAATTCATTATTAAGAGTAAGTTTTAGTGTTGAATCAACTAATGAATTAAAAAGAGTATTTTTTACAAGCATCTTTGCAGCACCTTCAAAGCCAAGCTCAACAATAACTTTCTCCCAATCATCTTGGGATTTAATATCAGGAGCTTTTATTACGTCTAATTCGACATCTTTATTATTTGTTTTGTCTAAATAGTCTGAATTAATCGAGTTGTCTTTATTTTTCTTTAAAGCAGTTTTGTCGCTATGACTTGATTTTAGATTTTTTTTTTCTGTATTCTCTTGATCTGGATGAAAAGCTATCATTCTAAGGATCGTCATTTCAAGGCCTGTTTGTTCGCTTGGAGAATGTTGCATGTCTTTTTGACCATTGATTGCAATTTGATAAAAAAGTTGTAAGTCTTGNGCTGAAATTTTGTTGGCAAGATCTATAATTTCTGGAGATATTTGTTTCTCGTCAACAATCATTTGAGCAGTAGATATTTTATGAAAAAGGGAAGTTAAGTCTTTTAGTGTTGTTGAAAGGTTTTCCCCTCTATGAGCTAAATCTCTAATTAATAATAAAGCTTCCTTCGCCTTTTTTTCAATAACTAGCAAAGCAAGTTTTGCAATGTCACTATGATTAACTAAGCCAAGCATTTCAGTTATGTCTTTATCTTTTACACTTCCATTTCCATAAGAAATTGATTGATCAAGAAGACTAAGAGCATCTCTCATTGATCCATTACCAAAATCAGCTATTTTTGATAATGCTTTGTCTTCAAATTCTAGTTTCTCAGAATTCATAATAAACTTAAGATGCTCTAAAATTTCATTATGGGTGAGTTTATTTAAATTAAATTGAAGACAACGGGAAAGAATAGTGATTGGAAGTTTTTTTGGATCAGTAGTTGCTAGTAAAAACTTAATATGTTTTGGTGGCTCTTCAAGAGTCTTTAATAGAGCATTGAAGCTACTTTTAGAGAGCATATGGACTTCATCAATAAGATAAATCTTATATAGATTTTTAGTGGGCGTATACTGAGCATTTTCAAGAATCTCTCTCATATTATCTACTCCAGTATGAGAGGCGGCATCAAGTTCAATAAGGTCAACAGATTGTCCAAGATCTATTTCTAGGCATGTTTCACATTTACCACATGGATTAGAGCTAACTCCAGTTTCACAATTTACTGATTTGGCAAAGATTCTAGCAATAGTTGTTTTACCAACACCACGTGTTCCAGTGAATAAAAAACCATGGTGGAGATGATTATTGTCAAGGGCATTAACAAGGGTTCTAATGGTATGACTTTGACCAACTAACTCTTTAAAGTTGTGTGGTCTATATTTTCTTGCTAAAACTTCGTAGTGTTCACTCATTACCGATTAGATTAATATAAGAAAGGTAGTGCCAAGAATAGGATTCAACACATAAAAAAATTATTACCGTTGCTCCCTTCCGGGCCTGGCGGGGTTCATAACTATTCATTGTCGGTGTACCCTCGACACTACAATTTGATTTTACTTGTTTTGAAAATCTAATTAAATATATATTTAATTTTGAATAATACTTTCAATCTTTTTCAATCGTCTTCCAGAGACTGAGCGCTTAGCATTTTTTGAGTCTTGAAAGCTATCGTAGATTAATGACCACAAAGGGCCAGCATTTCCAGTACCAATTTTTTTGTTATCAATTAATGTAATTGGAAGGATTTCGCGAGTAGAGCTGGTAATCCAAACTTCATCTGCATTCATTAACGCGTCTTTATCAAAAGTAATTTCTTGGACTTCGAGGTTAAGTCTCTTTGCACATGATATAACTGCATCTCTAGTGATGCCAGGTAAAATCTTTGGTCCCTTTGGATGAGTAGATATAAGGTTATTTTTAACGATAAAAACATTTGAACTAGCACCTTCAGTAACAATACCATCTTTACAAAGAATTGCCTCTTCTGCATTTTCAACCTTTGCCTCTTGCGCATACATCGTATTTGCTAGAAGTGAGGTTGCCTTTGTATTACACTGAGACCATCTAATATCATCTCTTGATATAGCTGTTTTTCCTTTAAGTAGCTCTTCTTTGATTCGAAGTGGCATTGTACTTGCTTGAATATAAACAGTTGGTTTTAGGTCTCCATGAGTATGTTTTCTATTCTGATCACAACCCCTAGATACCTGCAAATAGATCGCTTGATCAGCACTTACACTATTAAAAGAGAGAATTTTCTCAATAAGATTTATCCATTCATTTTTACTATGAGGATTTTTAATTTTGATTGCATCAAGACCTTCTTGAAGACGATTAAGATGAGCATCTAATCCAAATATGTTATTGTTGTAAGTTGGAAATACTTCATAGACCCCATCCCCAAATAGAAAGCCTCTATCCATTACAGAAATGTAAGCTTTATTTTTTTCAACGAAATTTCCGTTTAGATAAACCAAGATTATCTAAAAAGAAGTTTTACAGTATCAACCATTTTTGTTAAAAAACCACCTTCAATAGCATTATCAAGAGCTATAAGAGGAAGAGTTGCGATATTTTTATTATTAAAACTAATCGCAAGAGTGCCAACTTCATCACCCTTAGTAATTGGAGCAATCAAGTCACCCGAAAGATTTATGGTTTGAGTAGTGTATTTGAATTGATTACGAGGAAGAGTCAAGTAACTTGATTCTGCAACCCCAACCTTAATATTTGCTTTTTTAGATTTATAAACTGGAACTTGATGAGATATATCATTAACTGATTGTGTTTCAAAAAAACGAAATCCATAGTCCAGAAGTTTTTCAGTTTCAATAGTCCTTACTGCAGGGCTTGCAGAGCCCATTACTACAGTTATAAGCCTCATACCAACTCTATTAGCACTAGTTACTAGGCAATATCCTGCCATTTGAGTCCAGCCAGTTTTAAGTCCATCAACAGTACTATCAGTAAAAAGGAGTTTATTTCGATTAGTCTGCGTAATATTGTTATAAGTAAATTCTTTTTCACTATACCATTTATAAAATTCTGGAAATTCTTCAATCATAGCGCTTGATAGAATCGCCATATCTTTTGCAGTTGTGTATTGTTCTTCATGCGGAAGGCCTGAAGAGTTTTCAAAACGAGAATTTGTCATGCCAAGTTGCTGGGCATAATCATTCATAAAGAGAACAAAAGTACCTTCAGAACCCGCAACATGTTCTGCAAGAGCAACCGAAGCATCATTACCTGATTGAATAATCATCCCTTTTAGTAAATCTTCAAGTCTTATTATTTTTCCAACCTCAATAAAGCTTCTAGAGCCCCCAGTTCTCCATGCTTTTTCACTAATTTTAACTTCATCATCGAGAGTTATGAATTCCTCTTTAAGCCTTTTAAAGATGACATAAGAGGTCATAATTTTTGTTAAGCTTGCAGGCGACCTTCTTTGGTTTTCATTATTGGCAGCTAGCATGGATTTAGAATTATGATCCATAAGAGCATACGAGCTTGCATCAATTGGAGGGGCATCAGGTATATAAAAACGTGGCTCATCTGCCTGAACATTAAATGCAAATAAGAATAAAAATATTAATTGTAAAGATTTAAGCAAGGCGTTTGATTTCATAGAATAATAGTTATGAGTTAAATAATTTTTTTATTAATTAATTTGATAAAAAATACTACCATTTTTTTCGTAAGTCGATTATAACGAGTTACTGTAAATAACGCGGACTTTTATGTTTGTGAATCGACATAATTATTCCAAAACTTGCCATTAGTGTCATCAGTGATGAACCACCATAGCTTATTAATGGCAATGGAACCCCAACAACTGGAACAAGTCCAGAGACCATTCCTATATTTACAAAAATATAAGTAAAGAATACAAATGTAAGGCTTGATCCTAATAATCTTGAAAAATTATCTTCACATCGAAGTGATAGACTAAAACATCTGTAAATAATAAATGAGTATATTATTATCAATAGCATAAAGCCAAGAAAGCCAAGTTCTTCAGCTAATACTGAAAAAATAAAGTCAGTAGATTGTTCAGGCACAAAGTCCAATTGAGATTGTGAGCCTTGAGTAAGACCCTTGCCAGTCAAACCTCCAGACCCAATTGCAATTTTTGATTGAATGATATGATAGCCTGAGCCCAATGGATCAGACTCAGGGTTAAATAAAGTTAATATTCGTTTTTTTTGATAGGCTATCAATAAATAATTCCAAGCAAAGTAGAGACTACTAATAAAAAAACTTAAAAGAATTGTAAGATTTAACCAAATATTTTTAACTATTTTTATTCTAAATCCAGAGAAAAATAAAACATAGACGCCAGATGCACCAATCAGAAGAGCTGTACCTAAGTCTGGCTGTCTTGCAATAAGTAAAACAACAGTTGATATTACTACTAAAGAAATTATTACAGGAAAGGCTCTAGGTGGTAAAGTCTTTTCACTTAAGATAGCAGCAATGGTTATTGGTACAATAATTTTCATTATTTCTGAAGGTTGAAACCTAATTATTCCTATATCAAGCCACCTTTGTGCACCACCCCCAGAGCTTCCAAAAAATAGTACTAATATTAATAAAATGATTCCTAAAATTATTAATATTGGTGCTGATCTAAGAAATAAGATTGGGGGTATTTGTGCAATTATCAACATAACTGATGTTGCTAAGCCAAGATGAATAAGCTGTTTATAAACAAGGTTCATTGAACCCCCAGAGCTACTATATAAAATGAGAAGACCTAAAGAGGAAAGTAAAATAATAAAAATAAATAGGGGAGTATCAATTTTGAAAAACTTATAGAAGGAAATAACTCTTTTAAAAAGATAAAGAATCATATTATTAATAAACCAACTTTTCTTAAATCCGCAAGAAGTAAATTGAAACTTGAACTTGCTGAAGTATTATTCATACATTCAATACCAAGTCCTAACTCAGATAACTCAACTTGTTGTTTTGGCAAAAGGAAAACTGTACTCTCTCCAGTTCCAATTATCAATATATCTAATGACTCTTTAGCTAAAAGAGGAAATAAAAACTCTTTATTAATATCTTCAATTTTAGTGATTGAAAGTTCTTCAGTTTGATTTGAAGAAATAAAACAGGGAGTCTTTAATTTTGAGGAGGCTAGTGAAACTGAAACATTATCTAATGAGATAATTGTATTTTGATTAGCACTTTGTTGAGTAAATTCCATGAATTAACTTACTTATTTGAGCATAAGAATATTATTATATCAGTGTAAAATTAACTAGGGTTTTGATTTATTTGATAAGAAAAATGCTACTTCAAAATTAATCAAATTATTTCAAAAATCATTTAATAATAAGATATTTATTTTTCAATCAAAAATCATAGTAAATGAAATCAAGATTTGCCCCGTCTCCAACAGGCTATTTACATATTGGAGGAGCTAGAACAGCTCTTTTTGCATGGTTATGGGCAAAGAAAAATAATAGTAAATTTGTTCTTAGGATTGAGGATACAGATAAAGACCGTTCAACTAAGGCTTCAACTGATGCAATTCTAGAGGGTATGAGGTGGCTCGATTTAGATTATGACGAAGGCCCAATATATCAAAGCAATAGAATAGGTCGTTACAAAGAAGTAATTTCAGACCTTCTGTCAAATGGAAATGCATATTATTGCGATTGTTCAGTTGAGCGCCTAGATAGGATGCGTGATGATTTAATGAAGAGAGGTGAGAAACCAAAATACGACGGATGTTGCAGAAATAAGAACTTAAAAAAAGGAGTTGTTAGATTTTTGAATCCAGATTTAGGAAGTGTANCTTTTNATGACTATGTTAAAGGTGAAATTAAAATTTTAAACTCTGAGCTTGATGATTTAATAATTTTAAGGTCTGATGGTTCTCCAACATATAATTTTTGTGTTGTTGTTGATGACCATGATATGGGCATTGAGTGCGTAATAAGGGGTGATGATCATATTAATAATACTCCAAAGCAGATAAATCTTTATGAGTCCATGGGTTGGCTTCCTCCTAAATTTGCTCATGTTCCAATGATCTTGGGGTGAAGATGGCTCACGCTTATCAAAAAGACATGGAGCCCTTAATTTGTTATCATATCGAGACCAAGGCTATCTTCCTAAAGCGCTTCTTAATTACATTGTAAGGTTAGGTTGGTCTTATGGCGATCAGGAGATTTTTTCAATAGATGAAATGATTAAACTTTTTGATTTAAATGATATCAATAGCTCACCTGCAAGTTTTAATCAAGAGAAGCTAGATTGGATTAATCAGTCATATTTAAAAACAACTGAAATTAATGAGCTTGTTTCTCATCTTAATTGGTATT
>JGI26060J43896_10000294_pt1 | contig 18060 bp, 19 predicted proteins | sample MarorgKNORR_S2LV_6_FD_43896 | JGI IMG/M metagenome (IMG submission 43896) | reverse complement strand
TATTCCTTTTTAATTTAGCAACGTCTATTAGGATTAAACATAAGAAATCCTGTAAAATATTAGCTCTAAAAAACACAATAAAAGTACGGCTATATGTTGATAGAGGTTGGACATTTTGCACTTGTTCTAGCACTGGTTATTTCAGTAATTTTGATTGTAGTTCCGTCAATTGGAATTTATCAGAATAAAGCGTCCCTTTCACAATTGGCTAAACCACTAGTTTGGGGGCAATTTTTTTGGATTGGAGTTGCTTTCTTTGTATTAATGAATGCTTTTCTAACAAATGATTTTTCAGTAAAGTATGTTGCAGATAACTCAAATACTCAGCTTCCAATTTTGTTCAAAGCATCAGCAGTTTGGGGTGCACATGAGGGCTCTTTGCTTTTATGGGTATTTGTTCTTTCAATATGGAGCACTGCAGTCAGTATTTTTTCAAAGCGAATACCTTCAAATCTATTAAATTTAATTCTCATTGTGTTAGGCGCAGTAAACTTTGGCTTCTTACTTTTTTTACTTTATACATCAAATCCTTTTGAGCGCCTAATGATTCCTCCATTAGAGGGTCGAGAGCTTAATCCACTTCTACAAGATTTTGGACTAGCAGTTCATCCTCCAATGCTATATATGGGATATGTTGGTTTAGCGGTTCCATTTGCATTTGTTATAGCTGCATTAATTAGAGGGCAGCTTGATAGTTCCTGGTTGAGATGGACTAGGCCATGGACGCTTATTTCATGGGCCTTCTTGACCATTGGTATAACACTTGGTAGTTGGTGGGCATACTATGAACTCGGTTGGGGAGGATGGTGGTTTTGGGATCCTGTTGAAAATGCATCATTTATGCCTTGGTTGATTGCTACTGCACTTATTCATTCACTGAGTGTTAGTGAAAAAAGAGGAATTTTAAGAAAGTGGACTGTATTACTTTGTATAGGTGGTTTTTCATTAAGCTTATTAGGAACTTTTTTAGTTCGTTCTGGAGTGCTTACATCAGTCCACGCTTTTGCAACAGATCCTGCAAGAGGGTTATTTATCTTAATATTTTTATTTATAGTCATAGGCGGCTCTTTAGCTTTATATGCATGGCGCTATAACTTATTACAAAAAAGTAATCCTATATCTTTATTTTCAAGAGAAACGGGTCTTCTAATAAATAACATACTGCTTGTAACAGCCATGCTTAGCGTTTTACTAGGAACACTTTATCCACTAATTCTTGATACTTTAAATCTTGGAAAAATATCTGTAGGTGTGCCATACTTTAATGCAGTTTTTATTCCAATTATGTTGCCAGCAGTTGTCTTAATGGCAATTTTCCCATTTGTACGCTGGAAGAAAGATACATTAAAGAGGGTCTCATCTCATCTACGTCTTCACTGGTTAGGTATTCTCGCTCTAATATTAATTGCAAGAATCTTTGTTACAGATAATATTTTTGTCCTAATTGCTATTGGGCTCTTTATTTGGATGTTGGTTCACGTTATGGTTTTATTAATTGCTCGAATGAGATCTAAATCAGTTTTTTCATTTGCCTTTATTGGGATGCTTATTGCTCATTTAGGGATTGCAGTTTTTACACTGGGTGCTACTGTAACAACTCAAATGGGAATTGAAAAAGATATCAAAATGAGTTTTGGTGAGACGCAAAATATTGCAGGTTATGACTTTGTATTCAATGGGGTAAATCGATATCAAAGAGATAATTATGCTGGCTTTATGGGCAATATAACGGTATTTAAAGATGGTAAAGAGATAACGACACTTATGCCAGAGAAGCGTTATTATCAAAGTGGTATGCCTATGACAGAAGCTTCGATTCATCCCTCTCTAGCTAGAGATCTTTATGTGGCTTTAGGTGAGGAGCTAGTTGAAAATTCTTGGAGTGTAAGAATATACTATAAACCACTTGTCAGATGGATATGGCTGGGTGGCTTAATGATTGCTTTAGGAGCACTATTTGCAGCAATTGATAGACGTTACTTTTTAAGGGCTAAATCATGATCTTTAGCTGGCAAATCATTTTAATGATTGTAATATCGATTCTCTTCATATCTTGGTTTCTTTATAGACCCATAAAGGAAACCCTTAGTGATGATGATTCAAATATTCAGATTAATAAGCAAAGACAAAATGAATTAATATCAGATAAATCTATTGGTCTAATTGAGGAGCAATATTTTAAAGAGGCTGAGAATGAGATTATTGGTACTTTAGCATCAGAACTGAAAAGTAATGAGTCTAAAAACTTTGAAATTAAACCTCTTATATGGGTTGTCTCAATTGCAGTATTTATTGCAATAATCTCATTATCTCTATATTCTCAATTAGCACCAAAAATTATTCCAAATGCATCAGATAATTCTTCAGAGTCATTAAGTATGGATGAAAGTCTTGATGCATTGAAAGAATATTTGGTTGAAAATCCAGATGATTTTTCAGCATGGCTGATGCTTGGAATGGCCCAGGCTGGAATTGGTGATGTGGATGACTCTATTATTTCATTTGAAAATGCCTTTAAAATTAATTCTAATGATATTGATTTACTTCTCCAATATGCAACTGCATTATCCTTAAATCAAGATGGTGCTTTTATTGGGGCCCCCAAAGAGCTAATTGAAAAAGCTCTTTCCATCAGTCCTCAGTCAGAACAAGTACTATATTTCGCTGGAATTGTAGCAGCACAAGAAGCAAATTTTGACTTAGCAAGGGATTATTGGGAAAAGGCACTTTACATAATGCCAGATAGTCACCCCGATAGAGGAATTATTGAGGAGGCTCTAGAAACAATTTCAAATTTACAAGTAAAATAACAACTATGAGTCAAACAATAGAACTAGCAAAATCTCTTATAAGTAAAGCATCAGTCACACCTGATGATAATGGTTGTCAAGCAATCATGATCGATCGACTAAAAAAAATTGGTTTTACAATCAAGCAGCTTAAGTTTGATGATGTTGATAATTTCTGGGCAATCCATGGAGATAGTGGCCCTCTATTCGCTTTTGCTGGACATACCGATGTTGTTCCTGCTGGTGATACTAATGCATGGAATACTGAGCCATTTGAGCCAACCATAAAAGATGGCTTTTTGTATGGTCGGGGTGCTGCAGATATGAAAGGTGGGCTTGCTTCAATGGTTACTGCAACAGAACAGTATATTAAAAAAAATCCAAATCATAACGGCATAATTGCTTTTTTAATAACTTCTGATGAAGAGGGAGTGGCAATTAATGGAACTACTAAGGTTATGGACTACCTTAAAGAAAATAACCAAAAGATAGATTATTGCTTACTAGGCGAACCTTCATCTTCCTCTGTCCTTGGAGACGTTATTAAAAATGGAAGAAGAGGATCATTAAATGGTGTTTTAAAAGTAAAAGGAAAGCAAGGCCATATTGCATATCCTCAATTAGCTGAAAACCCTAATCATATTATTACACCTGCATTGAATGATTTATGTAATCAAAAATGGGATAGTGGTAACGATTATTTTCCTGCAACCTCTTTTCAAATTTCAAATATTCATTCTGGTCAGCGAGTAACTAATATCATTCCTGGTGAAATTGAAGTTATGTTTAATTTTAGATATTCAACAGAGACAACTAAAGAAGAGTTAAAGCAAACAGTTAATAATATCTTAGACAGTCATAATCTTAATTATGAAATTACTTGGTCTCATTCTGGATATCCATTTTTGACTCCTCAAGGAAAACTAGTTTCTGCATGTGTTGATGCGATTCATGCTACTAAAGGAATTCAGCCTGAGCTCTCAACCTCTGGTGGAACCTCTGATGGGAGATTTATTGCTCAAGAAGGCACACAAGTTGTAGAACTTGGGCCAATTAACGCAACTATTCATCAGATTAATGAATGTGTTTTAGCTGAGGATCTTGATGATTTAAGTGAGATTTATTATCAAGTGCTTACGAACATACTTGCGTAACTTTTATTCCAAATGAAATTTGATGTTATAACCCTCTTTCCTGAAATGTTTTCTGCTATCAAGGATGAAGGCATCATTGCAAGGGCATTAAAGAAGTCAATCATTGAAATTAATACATGGCAACTCAGAGACTTTAGCGCTAATAAATATAAAAATGTTGATGATAAGCCCTATGGTGGGGGTTCTGGCATGGTTATGCAGGTTGAGCCAATAAGGAATTGTATTAAAGAGATTAAGAAGAAAAATTCAGATACTAAAGTTATCTACTTGTCTCCTCAAGGCCAAAAGTTAGATCAAAAATTGGTAGAAGAATTAGCAAATTTTGAATCTTTAACCATGCTTTGTGGAAGATATGAAGGTGTTGATGAAAGAATTATTGAGAATGATATTGATTATGAGATTTCTATTGGGGATTACGTAATTAGTGGAGGTGAGTTAGCTGCTATGGTAGTTATTGATGCAATAAGTCGTCGATTGCCTAATGTTTTGGGAAATGCTGCATCTTTAAAAGACTCATTCACTGATGATTTACTTGATTATCCTTACTATACTAGGCCTGAAGAATTAGATGGACAACAAGTACCTGAAGTTCTTTTAAGTGGTAATCAGGCAAAAATTGATGCATGGCGTATTGAACAGTCACTCAAAAAGACAAGGCAGAAAAGACCCGACTTATTAGCTAAGTAAAACAATCAATATAAAGCATTAGTAGAATTGTTTTTGAAGGGCCAATCGTATATAATTGTAGGTATATTTTATTAGTTTTTTTATGAAAAATAAACACTCATTTATAGGTTCAAGTGTTGCATTAATTACTCCAATGTTTGATGATGGGGTTGTGGATTATGATGCTCTCAATCAATTAATTGATTTTCATATAGATGCTGGAACAACAGCAATAGTTTCTGTTGGAACTACTGGAGAGTCTGCAACTGTTGGAGTTAAAGAGCATCTCAAAATCATTGACCACACTATTAAATATTCATCCCAAAGGATTCCAATTATTGCTGGTACAGGCGCTAATTCTACATCTGAAGCAATAGATCTTACTAAGGAAGCTAAACGGCTTGGTGCTGATGCATGTTTATTAGTAACCCCTTATTATAATAAGCCAACTCAAGAAGGTCTTTTCCAACACTTCAAGTCAATCGCTGAAAGTGTTGCAATTGATCANCTTCTTTATAATGTTCCAGGTAGAACTGCAGTAAATATGACTGTAGAAACAACTGCTAGACTTGCAGAAATTGATAATATTATTGGAATTAAGGATGCTACAGGTGATTTATCAGTCATAAAGCAATTAGTTAAAAAGTGTCCAGAAGATTTTTTATTATTAACTGGAGATGATGCTACTGCTGTTGATTTTCTTATTTCTGGTGGGCATGGTGGTATTTCAGTAACTGCAAANATAGTCCCTAAAGAACTACAAAAGGTATACTTAGCAGCTATATCTGGNCAGTCTGAGAAAGCTATAGAATTAAATAGTAAGATTTTAAAGCTTCATAAAAATTTGTTTATTGAGTCTAACCCAATTCCTGTTAAATGGGCTCTTCACAAGATGGGAAAATGTGGNAAAGGAATTAGACTTCCATTATTAGAATTATCTAATGAGTTCAAATCAATTATTGAGCGTGACTTAGAGGAATTAAATTTAGCATGAAAAATATCAATTATCTAACTATTATTATGATTAGCTTTTTGGTTGTAAGCTGTTCCAAAATTACAGATCCAGTCAAGGAAATTAGTCTAGGTAATCGAGTAATGAATTATGAGGCTGATGAAAAAGTTGACTCATTAGTAATTCCTCCAGATTTAACGGCACCAAGCTCTAAGGGTGCTTTTACTGAAGTGATAGTATTAAGTGATGATGATAATGTTGCTCAAAGAATTCTAAATGTTGAAGTTAAACGTGATAAATATAGACGTTGGCTTGTTGTAGATCTACCTCCAAGTGAAGTATGGAGCCTCACCAAAGAATTTTTTAGATCTTATAATTTTAAGATTGAAAAAGAAAATCAAAAAATTGGGATACTTGAAACTGACTACCTTGAGATAGAAACAGTAGTGCCTGATAAATCTCTTGGCGCTATTCGTGCTGGTTTAGCAAAAGTTTTGAAAACTCAATATGGTCTTCCAATCGCAGACAAGTACCGTGTCCGAATAGAGCCTGGTGAAGACCTAGATAAGTCCGAAGTATATTTAACTCTGTCATCAATTGGTGAAGTTGTAAATGGATCAATGAGAGTTTGGCAACCAAGAGAAAAAGATGTTGAGCTTGAGACAGAAATGTTATTAACGCTAATGGTATTTTTAGGCAATGATAGGGAAGAGGCTATTGATAAAATCCAATCTAATAACTACAGTGATGAAGTAGTTGCTTCAGTCGAAACTTCTGAAAATGGCTATGCAAGTCTAATTTTTTCTTATGATAAAGAACAAACATGGCGTTATCTTGGCTGGGCTCTTGATGAGTTAAGTGTTGATGTAGAGGATAGAGATTCAATTGAAGGTAGTTACTTTATTAACGTTAAACCATATACTGGATATTTCTCAAAACTCCTAAATACTGCCTCTGCACTAAAAACATATCAATTAGTAGTAAAGGAGGTTGATGAGTTTTCAACCTTTGTTTACTTTGTTGATTTGTCAGAAGAAAATGAAGATGACACAATAACTTATAGTTTTGAACTTTTCAATCAAATTGCTTCAAAGTTTTAATCCTCTTATAATTTATAGCTAGATTTTATTTAAATCATGCTTACCAACATACAAATTCAAGATATTACTAATCAGAAAATTCTGATAAGTGATTTAACGGATGAAGATTTACTTGAATTTTGTAAATTTGCAAACCAAAGATACAGGGATGGAAGCCCTATTATTAGTGATGAGGATTATGATTTTATATATGCTCTTGAGCTATCAAAAAGACTTCCAGACCATCCTTTTTTGCAAAAAGTTGAAGATGAAAATGTAGGCTTTTCAGAAGAAAAAATTAAACTTCCTGAGAAAATGCTTTCCACTGATAAGGCATACAGTTGGGAGGAAGTTAATAAATGGCTAGAAAGGATTAGGAAGTTTTCAGAGGAAATAAATTTCTCACTTGATAATATTCAAATTAAAGGTACTGCTAAATTAGATGGTTTTGCGGGATTTGATGATGGTAATAAACTTTATACCAGAGGTGATGGAAATAAAGGCAGTGATATAACTAGAGTATTTGAAAGAGGGCTTGGAACTTTTAATAATAGTCAAAGAGGTCAGGGACCTGGAGAAATTGTTGTTAAAAGAAGCTATTTTGAAAAACATCTTAGTGGGCATTTTGAGTATCCAAGAAACTTTCAAGCAAGTTTAATAAAAGAAAAAGAATTAGATCAGTTTGCTAAAGATGCTATTGCTAATGAAGCGGCTTTATTTGTCCCTTTTAGCCAGTTACCTTTTTGGGCTGGAAGTATTAGTGAATTTACAAATAATTTCAATTCTATCGTAAGTGATTTAGAGAGTGGTGTTGATTTTGATATTGATGGGGTAGTCTTTGAAATAGTAAATTCTGAGCTTAAATCGCATATGGGATCCAATAGAAAATTTCATCGCTGGCAAATAGCTTTTAAAGAAAATAAAGAAAAAGCACAAGTTAAGGTCTTATCAGTAACTGCACAAGTTGGGAGAACTGGAAAGATAACACCCGTTGCAGAGCTAGAACCCACCCAACTTAGTGGAGCAACCATATACCGAGCTTCTGGTCATCATTATGGTCTTGTGAAGGAACAAGGCTTAGGCTCTGGAAGTGTTATTGAGTTAACTCGAAGTGGCTTAGTAATTCCAAAAATAAATAAAGTCATAAGATCTGTCAAGGCAGAAATTCCATCAAAGTGTCCAAGTTGTGATGAAAATCTAACGTGGGAATCTGATTTTTTAATGTGTCTTAATCATGAGACCTGTAAAGATCAAATTATTGGAAAAATTATATATTTTTATAAAGTACTTGCTAACAATGATGGATTTGGTGAAGCTACAATTCAAAAGCTATATGATGAAGGTATTAGAAATGTTGGTGATATTTATAAATTAACTGAATTTGAATTAGTATCAATGGGTTTTGGCGAAAAAACCTCCCAAAATCTAATTAACCAATTAATTCGATCACGACAAGAAAGTATTGAGGATTGGCGATTCTTAGCAGCGTTTGGTGTTTTAAGATTAGGAATGGGAAATTGTGAAAATTTATTGAAAAACTACCCACTTGATCAGGTCTTTGACTTATCAGTAGACGATATCTCAAATATTGATGGATTTGCTGAATTAACAGCAGAGTTAATATTTAATGGTCTTCTTAACATCAAGCCTCAATATGAGAATTTAATTAAAGATGGTTTCGAGTTAGAAAAAACACTTATATTAGGTGAGACTAACACTAGTGATAACCTATATCATAATAAAAAAATTGTTTTTACAGGATCAATGAGTAGTTCTCGAGCAGAGTTACAAAAACAAGCAAAAGCTTTTGGAGCAATTGTAGGGTCAAGTGTTAGTTCAAAAACTGATTTATTAATTATTGGTGAGAATGTTGGTCAATCAAAAATAAAAGCTGCTGAAAAACATGGAGTTGAAATTCTTTCTGAAGCAGAATATCTCCAAAAACTTGTTAAGTTATAATTAAAAGACATAAAATATCACAGATGAAAAAAAGTTAAATATTATGAAACAAACTGCACTTAAAATTATATTAGTCGATGAAAATATGGGGCGATCAGCAATTCTGCGTCGTGCTCTTCAAGATAAGGGTCATGAGGTTATAAGTCGTTTAGAGGGTAGCTCTAATCTTGCTGTTAGTAATGAAATTACACATGCCGATGTTGTAATAGTCAACGCAGATATTCCAGATGAAGCAGTTTTTGCTAATCTCAGAGATGTTAATAAAACTAAACCAAAGCCTATTGTTATGTTTACTGAAAGCTCAGGAGAAGAAATGACAGGCACAGCTATTAAATCTGGAGTTAATGCTTATATTGTTGATGGCTTGGAAGAGAAGAGAGTNCAGCCAATAATTGATGTAGCAATTGCCCGATTTAGGGAGTTCCAAGCACTTAAGGATGAACTGGATGCGACTCGAAGTCAGTTAGCTGAGAGAAAAGCAGTAGAAAAAGCCAAAGGCCTATTAATGAAGCATAAAAAAATCACTGAAGATGAAGCTTACCAAATGCTTAGAAAGATGGCAATGGATAAAAATAAAAGGATTGCTGAAGTNTCTGAAGGTGTTATAAGTGCTGTAGAGTTACTCGAGTAAAGTTAAAAGTATATTTCACTATCAACTTCTGGAGGCCTTTTCTTCAAGACCAGATATTCCAAATCTTTTTGCGAGCTCAGACTCAATTTCCTCTATGCTAATATTTTTATGTCGAAGTAAAACTAAACTATGAAACCANAGGTCAGCAACCTCATGAATAATTTCTTCTTTNCCTTCATTTTTTGCAGCCATTATTACTTCTTCTGATTCTTCACTAATCTTTTCTAAAATTTTATTTGTACCTTGATTGTATAAAGAGGCAACATATGAATTATCTTTTGAAGCTGATTTTCTATCTTCAAGAATCTTCTCTATAGCTTGTAGAATTTTATCCATAGATTTCTTTAGGGTCCTTTATGACTTCTGAAATACTTATCCATTTATCATTTTCTAGCTTATTAAAAAAACAATTAGCACGACCAGTGTGACAGGCAATACCGCCTTTTTGATTGACCTTTAGCAAAATTACATCCTGATCACAGTCAGTAAAAATTTCAATTATTTGCTGAGTATTCCCAGACTCTTCACCTTTGAACCAGAGTTTTTCTCTAGATCTTGAGAAGTAAACTGCCTTTTTAGTTTTTACTGAGAGTGATAGCGCTTCTTTATTCATCCAAGCCATCATTAAAATCTCATTAGATGAGAAATCTTGAGTAACAACAGGTACGAGACCCTTATCATTAAATTGGATTTTATCTAAAGCACTCATATAGTTTTTTAAGCCAATATTCCTTATAAAAATCAATTTTACCAATGCATCTTGAATATATGAAGCTTAATTTTTATAGTCCTGCTTTTAAACTTGCCTCTATAAATTGATCTAAATTGCCATCAAGAACGTCTTGAGTATTACTACTTTCAACGCCCGTTCGTAAATCTTTAATACGAGATTGATCAAGGACATATGAGCGAATCTGATGACCCCATCCGATATCAGATTTTAAGTCCTCAAGATCTTGTTTTTCGCTATTTCTTTTCTGCATTTCAAGTTCATAAAGTTTTGATTTTAATTGCTTCATTGCTTGATCTTTGTTAGCATGTTGCGATCTTCCATCTTGACACTGAACCACAGTGGAAGTTGGTAAATGTGTAATTCTAACTGCAGACTCAGTTTTATTAACATGCTGACCACCTGCACCCGATGCTCGATAAGTGTCAATACGAAGTTCAGAGGGGTTAATATCTATATCAATTTCATCATCAACTTCTGGAGAAACAAATACTGATGAAAATGAGGTATGCCTTTTCCCATTGGCATTATAAGGCGACTTTCTAACTAAGCGATGAATTCCTATTTCGCTTCGAAGCCAACCAAATGCATAAGATCCNTCAAAATGTATTGTCGCAGATTTTATTCCAGCAACTTCTCCAGGNGAAACCTCCATAAGTTTNACTTTNAAGTTATGTTTTTCGCCCCACCGTAAATACATTCTTAATATCATTTCAGCCCAATCTTGTGCTTCTGTTCCACCTGAACCAGATTGGATATCAAGATAAGCAGAATTTTGATCCATTTCACCACTAAACATTCTCTCAAACTCATATTGAGAAATTATTTTTTCTATTTCATTTAAATCAAAAATTATTCCATTTACAGCATCTTCATCATTTTCACTTTCAGACANNTCAAGTAACTCTTTTGCATCATTTAAAATGCTTGAAGATTGGGAAAATGCTTTGCAAAGATTTTCTAGCTTAACCTTTTCTTTCCCTAGAGATTGAGCTNTATCTGGATCAGACCAAATTTCAGAATTTTCTAACTCAAGTCTTACCTCATCNAAGCGATCTCTCTTCTCATCAACAACTAAATGCATTGATAAAACACTCAAACGTTCTTTGAGTTCAGATATTTTTTGGTAATTAGCTGATAGTTCCATAATGCTATTTTAATCTGAAAACAAAAAAAAAGCCCCAAAATAGGGGCTTTTATTAATTCCAGCTTATCACTTATTTTCTTAAACCTAAGCGTGAAATTAAATTTGCATATGAATTGATATCACTATTCTTAATATAAGTAAGTAATTTTTTACGCTGAGATACTAAACGAAGAAGACCTCTTCTAGAGTGATGATCTTTTTTATGAGTCTGAAAATGCTCTGTTAAATGTTTAATTCTAGCCGTTAATAGGGCAACCTGAACATCAACTGAGCCAGTGTCAGAGGCGTCTTTTTGGTATTCTTTAATAATCGCTTGTGTATCAATTGACATAATAAGATGTTATATGTGATTAAAAATAAAAAACGGAATTATACGCTAATTTTTTGAATTGTTCTATTTCTAATGGGATATTATTAAATATCATTATAAAAATTTTCTTGACCGTCAGGCCTTGTTTTAAAGCGACGATGAATCCATAAATATTGNTCAGGAGCCTTGATTATTTGGTTTTCTAGAATTNTATTGGTTGTTGTTGCATCCTTAATAGGATCATTAGAGGGNTAGTTTTTAATTGGTTTGTCAAATGACATTTCATAGCCATGTTTAGTTCTTATAAAACTGTATGGAATNACTCGTAGTATTATTATTTTTTGCAAGTCTTGCTGTTGCAGAAGCTGTCGCAGTTTCTATTCCAAATAAAGGTGCAAAAACACTATTGTTGATTCCTANATCTTGGTCGGGAGCATACCAGATTGGAAGACTATTTTTAATTGCCTTTAAGATTGACCTTGTATCTTTACTTTTAATCATTACAGCACCATTTTTTGTATATCCCTTAACCATAACTTTGTCAAATAATTTATTATTTTGAGGTCGATAAANATTAGCAATAGTATTTTCAAGAAGTAAAGCACGGCTTCCTAGCATTAGTGGCATAAAATGTGAGCATAGTAANATGATTCCTCCTTCATCCTTAAGGGCATCAGAGAAAAAATGTTTATTATTAATAGATAATAATTTTTTAATTTTTCTATCGCTTCCATAATAGGCATTTGCAGTCTCAAAAAGACTAATCCCAATTGCATCAAAGTGTTGTTTAACAAGCAAAGTAACCTGTGGCTGTTTTTTCTCAGGAAAACAATTGGAGATATTAGAGTATGCAGTTTCCCGTAATTTTTTCATAAAAGGATAGATTAACTTACCGATTGCCTTACCAAGAATGACTTGAAATTGAAAAGGAATAAAAACTCCAATTCGCATTAGTAGAATTAATATCCAGGTTGGATAAAATTTAGGGTGAATAAATTCGATTTTTAACATTAAAATAAAAAGAAATGAAAGTAAAAATAACCTTATAAATTATGCCATTTATTGACAGAGATTTTATCAATGATTTGCCCAATAGAGTAGATATTGTTGGTCTAATTAATAAGCGTGTGCCTTTAAAGAAGGCAGGAAAGGACTATAAAGCCTGCTGCCCCTTCCATGAGGAGAAAACTCCATCTTTTACCGTTGTACCAACTAAACAAATATACCACTGTTTTGGCTGTGGTGAGAGTGGTGGAATAATAGATTTTATAATGAAGTTTGATCATCTTGCTTTTGTTGAGGCTATAGAAACGGTTGCTGGTGAATCTGGTGTTTCAGTTGTATATGATCAAACTGCTAAGCCAGTTGATTCTAGATTTAAGCGCTTCAATAAATTGATGTCTGAAGTAAGTGATTTTTATCAGAGTCAGTTAAAAAATTCAGCAGCAAAAAAGAAAGTTGTTGATTATGCTAAGAAGCGAGGAATAAGTGGAAGTATTGCTAAAAGATTTGAGCTTGGCTTCGCTCCCCCTGGATGGACGAATCTTTATGATGACTTTAAAAGAAGTGATGAGAATGTTCATGATCTTGAAGTTATGGGATTACTTGTAGCAAAAAAAGATAAAGAGAGTGATTACTATGATCGTTTTCGAGATCGCTTAATGTTCCCTATTCATAATACTAAGGGGAACGTTATTGGATTCGGAGGGAGGGTTCTTTCTGATAAGGATAATCCAAAATATCTCAATTCTCCTGAAACTCCACTTTTTTCTAAATCAAAAGAACTTTATGGTTTATATCATTGTCGCAAATATAGTAGAAGGATTGATTATATTTTAGTTGTTGAAGGTTACATGGATGTAATTGCTCTCCATCAACAAGGAATAACAAGTGTGGTGGCTACTCTTGGAACAGCTACTACGCCAGCTCACTTGCAAGTTTTATCCCGCTCTGCAGAAACAATTGTCTTTTGCTTTGATGGTGATAAAGCAGGAAGAGATGCAGCATGGAAGGCACTAAAGACATCATTACCAGCAATTACAGCAGGATTACTAATTAAGTTTTTGATTCTGCCAAATGGTGAAGACCCAGATACTTTAATTAAACGTGAGTCAGTAAAATCCTTTTCTAAGAGAATTAATGATGCTCAAACCTTATCAAGTTTTTTGTTTGATCATATTAAAGCTCAGGTGCCTTTCAATACAATTGAAGGAAAAACTCTTTTTTTAGAAAAAACTGCTGAATTAATAAATTTAGTTACTTATCCTACTTATCGTCAACAATTAATAGAGGGAGTGGCCCAAGAAGTAGGTCAAAAAATTGATCAAGTAGAAAAAGCATTAGCGCAAAATCCTCCGAATGAGCGTCAAGTTTCTGAGGAGAATCTGAGTTGGTCAGATCAATCATTTCAAAAAAAGATAATCCCTTCTTCTGTCTCAAGCATGAAGAGCTTGATGTCAAGAATGATTTCATGCGTTATAAATTACCCCTCAATAGTTAATGAAACTGAATCTTCTAGTGTNATTGAAGAGAGGGCAAGAAGACTTCCAAATTCAGATGTATTAGTTGAGTTAATTCGTTATTCCCAAGTTGAAACAGATTTGTCCAAGGACGCACTTCTTATGCCCTACAAATCCAAACCTCGAATCTTTTCAAGATTAGAAGAGCTTAGTGTTTTGGAGCCATTTCTTAGTGAATATGAGGCGAAAGAAGAATTTAGCTATACTCTCACAGCTGCTGAGAAATTTCATGAAAGAAAATCAACAAAAGCATCTATTTCAGAAGCAAAAACTTATGAAGAACAAAAAGTAGTAATGGAAAATATTATGAAAGGAAAGAATAATTCTAATTCAAGCAAAAAGACTTAACCCTCAAGCTTGGGCTCAATTTCTGGGTCATTAACAAGTATTCTTTCCATTGCTCTTTTAAATGCCATAGCTGCAGAATTTGACCCTTCACATCGGTTTCTTAGAGTGGGATCCCAGGAAACAAAGCATTTTTTAGGGTAGTCGAGTCTAACAGCCATAATATACTTAGGGTTGATAACAGGCGAAAAACCTACAAAGTATGTACGTTTAGCTCCATCTTTACTATATTTTCCATCAATAACCATTTCTGCAGTACCTGTTTTTCCAGCTATATCATAACCCTCTATTGCAGCTCGATAACCAGAGCCATTATCAGAAGCTACTGAATCAAGTATTTCAGCAATTTTTTTTGTAGACTCAGGACTAAAGACCTGCTTAATTTGCTCATTCTTTGAGTCTTTTATAAGTTTGAGTGATGGTAAGCCCCCATCATTTGCAAACACAAGGTATGCCCTTGCAAGCTGAGCTAGATTAGTATTCATAGGTCCATGCCCAAAAGATAATGAACGTTTATCCTTCATACCCCATTTACTATGATGCCTTAGAATTCCTGGATTTTCTAAGCTAGGCATTAATCCTAATGATTTGCCAAATCCCAGTTTTTCCCAAGAATTATAAAAATCCTCATTTTCAAGTCTTTCAGCAACCTTTACAGTTCCAAGATTATGTGATTTCTCTAAAATTAATTTGATAGTCATTTCAAAATATTTATCATCTGGCATTATATTGCCAACCCTTTCAGTTACATCGATTAATTCATCATTTGAGGCAGAAATTACTCCTTTATCGAGAGCAAGTAGCATAGTGAATGGCTTCATTGTTGAGCCAGGCTCAGTCTTGTCAGAAAAGACACGATTTCTATAGTCATCAGCACTATATTTTTGCTGATCATTTGGATTTGTTGAGGGGTAATTAGCTAGGGCAAGTATTTCACCATTTGGTGAGAGTACAATAGCCGAGGCTGCATCTGCCTCATGAAACTCTGCTTGCTCTTTTATTGCATTAAAAACATGGAATTGGATATCTGAATCAATNGTTAAATTAATATCTAATCCATTTTTAAATTCCTTAATAACTTCATTTTCATAATAGATATTAGAATTAGATTTACTATCAGTTATTTTTTTAATTCCATTTATTCCAGCTAAATATTGATCGTATTCAGCCTCAATTCCAAATACACCAGAATTATCTGTATTAGTTTTGCCAAGCAATGGTGCTAAAGTATCTTTTTTGGGATAGTACCTGAAAGCATTTGTTTCAACTGCAACTCCTGCAATTATCTTTTTGCCACAAGACTTCTTTTCAATTTTTTCTTTCATTGGCAACTTAATATTAATTAAAAGCTTAGCTTTATCCATAAGGGTGTTAGAGGGTTTTACAAATTTAATTTCACACACATCTAACCATTGTTTTTTTTGTTTTAATCTTGCAATATTTTTAAGAATTGGATCGGTAACTTTTAAATTTTTCTTAACAATAAAATATTTACGGTTATTAGCTCTCTTACTATCAATAGTTTTTCTTAATTCATCCACAGGAACTATCAAAGCTTCTGCTAATGCCTCTAAATATTCATCTTGGATAATCATTGGGTCAAGATTTATTCTTTTATGAATTAAATTTATTGCCAAAATTTTGCCTTCTCTATCAAGAATATTTCCTCTAATAGCTTTTTCATTGAATATTTTTTCTGATTTATTTGACGCTATAACCTTTAAGGCTGAGTCATTTGCCTCAATATTAGAAATAGTAAAAGCTCTGAAAATAAATAATAAAACTATAGCAATAAAACAAATTTTTACTAGTGCTTGTCTATTACTATAATTCTGAACTCGCTTGAGTTTCATATTGATACCTCATCTATCTTAATTGGCTCAAACATCTTTAAGTCTTGCTTTGATTTTTGATAAATCAGGACACCACTTTCAAGTTCAGAGTATTCCATCAATAATTGTCTATTTATTGCATTCAAGTGTTCATATTCTTTACTAACAAGTTTCTCTTCATTATGTAATTCATACATTTGATGATGCCAATGAATAGTTAAAATTGAAATTGAAATGACTAAAAATATTAGTAATGAATTAATAATGAAAGTCTTTTTTAAAATTGCTAGCATTTTTCAACTAATCTAAGGATGGCACTTCTAGATCTTCTATTTGTATGCAATTCTTCACTGGAAGGCTTAATCTTGGATAAATCTTTGAGAATAAGTTTTTCTTGCTGATTATTAGGAATAGGAAGTCCTCTAGGAACTGCTTTATGGCGTGAATATTTATGAATAAATTGTTTTACAATACGATCTTCTAACGAGTGAAAGGTAATTACTGCAAGTCGACCATTGCCTGAGAGGGTGCCAATAGTTTGCTCAAGTACTTGGGATAATTTTATGAGTTCGTCATTAACTACGATTCTAATTGCTTGAAAAGTACGTGTAGCAGGATGCTTATTTTTGCCTGGTTTTACAACTTTTGCTATTAGATTTGCCAATTCAAGCGTTGNAGTAATATCATTATTTTGTTGATATTTTTTAATATTTGAAGCAATAATTCTACTTCTTTTCTCTTCCCCATATTGATAAAGAGCATTTGCAATTTCAGTCTCTGAGCTCTCTTTAAGCCATTGAGCTGCAGTTAATTTTTGGGTTTGATCCATTCTCATATCAAGAGCCCCATCTTTATTAAAGCTAAATCCTCTTTCAGCATTATCTATTTGTGGAGATGAAATACCTAAATCCATTAAGATTCCATCAATTCTTCCATGTAAATTTAATTTAATTATTTCATTTTCTAGCATTGAAAAATTACTATGAATGAGTGAAAGTCGAGAATCAGTAAGATTAAGTTTTGCATAGTTAATTGCATCAATATCCTGGTCAAACGCAATCACTTTTCCAGATTTCCCAAGATTATCAAGAATTCCTTTGGTATGTCCTCCTCTTCCAANAGTGGCATCAATATAAATTCCATCAGATTTAATATTAAGACCCTCTATTGATTCTCTAAAAAGAACTGAATCATGATGATTTGATTCTTTTAATGCTTCAGTCTTTGTATTCGATTTCATGGATTACAACGAAATCTTTAAAATTTCCTGAGGTATCTCAATTTGATTACTTAACCTTTCTAGTTTTTCAATTTGTATTTTCCATTGATCCTCATCCCAAATTTCAAAACTATGGCCTTGACCACTTAAAATAGCTTTGGATTTTAAGTTTGCATAATTTTTATGGGAATTAGGAATTAGGATTCTGCCAATCTTATCTAGATCGCATTCATGAGCATGCCCAATAAGTTTTCTAGAGAGTTTTTTAGAATGGACATTTAAAGAGGGTAGCTTAGCAATTTTTCTTTCAAGCATTTGCCAATCTGGAAGTTGGTATAGAACTAAGCACTCATCATCAGGATGAATGCTAAGAATCATTTGACCAGAGCAATACTTGTGAATTTGCTCTTGATGTCGGATAGGAATCTTTATTCTTCCTTTTGCATCAATTGATAAGAGGTGAATTCCACGAAACATAAAACCATTTTATACCATTATCTACCATATATTCCCACAATTAGTGACACACCTTTTTGCTATACGACTAGTTTCTTTTTTGTAGATAAATAAGTTGATAGTTTCATTTATAATAATTACATAAAATATTTTAAAAGGGAAGTAATGGATAAGAAAGTAGCAATAATTGGGGCTGGTCCTAGTGGTTTAGCTCAGTTAAGAGCTTTTAAGTCGGCAGAAGAAAAAGGGGCTAAGGTTCCAGAAATTGTTTG
>JGI26060J43896_10000293_pt1 | contig 18064 bp, 16 predicted proteins | sample MarorgKNORR_S2LV_6_FD_43896 | JGI IMG/M metagenome (IMG submission 43896) | reverse complement strand
CAAGTTCTTTAAAATATTTACGCATGCTTTTTGAGACTTGAGAACTTAACTGCCTTCCTTCGCCGTTAAATTTTTTGATGTCTTTCTTTGCCATGTGTTTAGTTTTTAGTCAGATGAAAATTTGTTTTTGAATTGTGAATAATACTTATCCTAAGAATTCTTTCAAGAGAATTTCTGTTTATTCCCTAATTATTTTTTACGCTATTGGACAACGGTTGATAATTCATTTCCTGCTTGCGTTAATTCCAATTCTCCATTGCGGTTAATAATTTTGGTAACAGAACAATTATCAGGATAAAAGCCAACCAAGCTATCAAAATTATTTATCCAACCCACCACACAATTAATGACCATGAAGTGCGAGAAAATAATAGTGTCTTCTTTCATGCCTTGGATTGATTGGACGATAGAATTTCTCCATTTTTTTTGCGGATCTTCTAGGGCATCAATTTTTACTTTAAACATTTCTTTTAACCAGGTACTTCTTTGAGAGATCTCTATTCCAGGAGATGGTATTTCAGCAAAAGTTTTATAGATTTCAATATCAAATCCATGTTTCTCTTGGAGCGGTATCGCGGTTTCTTGTGCCCTCGCAAGGGGGCTAGAAATAGCCTTAAAATTTAAAAGCNTAAAATCGTCATCTAACTCTGATACAAGTTTCTTTGATTGNTCTTTGCCTTTATAGCTTAATCCTGGATCGAGATCCTCATCCCATGATTTTCCAGCCTCTCCGTGACGCACTAAGTAAATATTTATTTCATCATTTTTTGTCATCATAATCTTCTATTAAGATTCTTGTTGTAAGATATGTACTTCAAACTTATTACTTTTTATGAACACTACCCGAAACTATCTTGATGAAGATTATAGCCCAGATGCTGTTCTGGTTTTAAGCGCTAGTTCAGCCCATCATTTAATAAAAGTTTTGAGAAAAAAAGAAGGCGATGAGATAGAGGTCTTCGATGGAAAGGGAGCATCATGTTTAGCAAAAATACTTTCTATAAAAACCTCTAAAGTAACCGTCCTGATGTCGGGTAAAAAATCTTTTTCTCCAAGACANGGAATATCAATTCATCTTGGGCAGGCTTTAATAAAACCAGACCCATTTAATNTGTCCGTTCAGAAGGCTACAGAGTTAGGTGTGGATTCTATTTCTCCTTTAATCACAGAAAGGTCTGTTGCTAAAATTAACAAAGAATCTTACGACAAAAAAAGGCAAAAATGGCAGGTCATAGCACAGGGAGCTTGTGAACAATGCGGAGAAAATTGGCTACCTGTCATAAATGACCCTGCTGTTTTGAAAGACTGGTCAGGTTCAATAAGATCAGTACACAAGATAGTTTTATATCCCGGAGCAGATGTAAAAATATCTGATATAGATTTCAAAAATTCGGTAGCATTGGCAATTGGGCCGGAAGGTGATTTCTCTTCTCAAGAGATTGAAGGCCTTGTTAAAGAGGATTATATTCCCGTCTCAATGGGCAGCAGGATTTTAAGANCAGAAACAGCAGTTATATCAGCTTTAAGTACAATAAGAACATTAGCTGGAGAGTTCTAAAAAACTTACAATGATTTATAAACTAGGAACTAAAAAATGAAATTTGGTGTGGTCATGGATCCGATTGGATCTATTAATTTTAAAAAAGATAGCTCTTTAGACATTATGATTGAAGCTCAGAACAGAGGGCATGACCTCTCGTATATCGAACCCTCGTCTTTGCATATAAATGAGCGTGGAGCGCATGGCTTAATTCATGAAATCAACGTATTTGATAATGCTGATAAATGGTTTGAGCTCAAAGACTCTTTCGCCAAAAAACTTTCTGATCTGGACGTAATAATAATGAGGCAAGATCCTCCTTTTGACTCTGATTATATTTACAACACTTATGTTCTNGAGGCNGCTGAAAAAGAAGGAGTGAAAGTAATAAATAGACCTCGNAGCTTAAGAGATTGTAATGAAAAAGTTTTTGCNACTGAGTTTCCTGAATGCTGCACTCCATTTTTAGTNGCTAGCAATCAAACCTTATTAAGAGATTTTATTAATACACATAAAGATACTGTTATTAAGCCTTTAGACGGCATGGGCGGATCTTCTATTTTCAGGCTAAGGGAGGAAGACCCCAATATTGCAGTGGTATTGGAAACGATAACTTCTTTTTATAAGAGTAAAGTTATGATTCAAAGGTATATCCCAGAGATCCTGGAAGGTGACAAAAGAATATTGATGATTAACGGNAAACCCATGGGGGCTGCAATAGCCAGAGTTCCTGCGNAAGGCGAACTACGCGGAAACTTAGCAGCTGGAGCAACTGCAATTGCAAAATCTTTGACGGAGCGAGACTTATGGATCTGTTCTCAAGTAGGACCAAGATTAAAAGAACTAGGATTGGCTCTGGTTGGTCTCGATGTCATAGGAGATTATTTAACTGAAATTAATGTTACCAGTCCCACTTGCTTCAAAGAATACAGAAGTCTGTGTGATATAGAAGTCTCAAAAAAGCTAATGGATTATATTGAAAGTATAGCGGATGAAGGATGAAGAATTCCCCCAGAGTTGTTATGGCTTTTGACTTTGGTTTACGCAACATAGGTCTGGCTATAGGGCAGGAAGTGACCAGAACTGCTCACACTTTTTATTCAATAAAAGCTGATGACGGCCAACCAAGGTGGCTAGAATTAGATAAAATTGTTGAAGATTGGAAGCCTAATCTCTTTGTGGTTGGTGATCCTTTAAATATGGACGGTTCTGTTAGTAAGATAAAGATTGAAAGTGATAATTTCGCTTCTAAAATAAGTTCCAGATACGACGTGCCTTTTGAATTAATGGATGAAAGGTTGTCAACCAGAGAAGCTACGGAAAGATTAAAAATGAAGGGAACGGAATTTAAGGAATCTTCTGCCGATAAACACAGTTTATCCGCACAAATTATTCTTGAAGATTGGTTTAGAAGGGCAAGCTAATGGCAGGATCAATACCTTCAGATTTTGTTAGAGAAATAGTTGATGTAAGTGAAATAGTTTCGCTGATCGATAGTTACATGCCCTTAAAGAAAAAAGGAAAAGACCATTGGGGTATTTGTCCATTTTGCGACGACGGAGCCAACCCTTCTTTTAGTGTCAGCGAACAAAAGCAATTTTATTATTGTTTTAAATGTCGTGCGACTGGCAATGTAATTAGTTTCCTTCAAGCTCATCAAGGTTTTGATTTTGTAGAGTCAGTAGAAGCGCTTGCCTCAAAGGCAGGTTTAGAAGTTCCTTATGAAAATGTAAGGAATCATAAAGATGAAAGAGAGCCAATATTCAAAGCTTTAGAGGCGTCTGCTACTTTTTATGAATCCGTTCTTGCAAATAAAAATGATGCTCAACATGTTAGGGACTATTTGAAGGATGATCGTAAAATTTCTGGTGAAACTTGCAGAAGATACGCTATCGGTTATGCCCCNAATTCATGGAATGCTTTAAGCGATGAGCTTAAAAAACAAGATTTTGATGAAGCTGTTTTAATTAAAGCCGGCCTGGTTAAGAAAAATAAAGACGGAGGTCTTTATGATGTTTTTAGAGACAGGCTTATTTTTCCTATAAGAGACCGTAAAGGCAGGGTGGTTGGCTTTGGAGGCCGTGTGATGAATCCAGAGGATCAACCAAAGTACTTAAACACAGGCGATACCCCAGTTTTTCAAAAGGGAAAAGAACTTTATGGGCTCTTCGAGTCATTAGAAAACAGAAGAGACTTGAAAGATATCTACGTTGTTGAAGGGTATATGGATGCTGTGGCGATGTCAGAAAATAAGATAAACAATGCTGTTGCTACACTGGGCATTGCTACCAATAGATTNCATGTTCAAAAATTACTTCAATTAGTCAGTGAGATTACATTTTGTTTTGACGGAGATGATGCTGGAAGGGGTGCTGCTTGGGGAGCTCTAAAAAATGTTTTACCAGTGGTAGGGGACGGAACGGAGATACGATTCTTATTTTTACCAGAAGGCGAAGATCCTGCCAGCTTACTTGAGAAGGAATCTAAAGAAGAATTTAGAAGCAGGTCGGAAAGTTCATTGTTGCTGTCACAATACTTCATTCAACGCTTAGCAGAGGCGGTTGGNGTCACCTCGCTNGAAAAGAAAGCTTCCTTAGCTTCCAGGGCCATGCAACTTTTGATGTCTATGCCAGAAAGCTCTATTAAAAAACTGCTGGAAGAAGAAGTCTCCAAGGTCACCGGTTTGAAGAAAGAAGATATACAAACTCACAATATAACCAAAACGTATCAAAAAAGACGGACTGCTTTGTCTACTGAAGATATTAATAATGAGCAGCAGGAGAGAGTATTTGAACAATCAGGTCTTGGCTCAAAAGCTCTTTCAGCACTGATATTCTATCCTGGTCTTATTAGCGAGCTTGAGGACATGGCTTGGTTAAGAGAATTAGATCAACCTGAAACAAACCTGCTAATTGAAGTGGCTGAGTTCTTTTCTTCAAACCCAAACAGCACAATTACAGACCTTTTAAGCTCCCTAAGATCAGATTCATCTTCATTTATAGGCACTTTACTAGCAACAACTCCTGCATTAGAGGAAAAGAATGCGCTTCTTTATTTTTGTGATTGTTTAGAGCTCTTAAAGAAATCAAATTCTAAGGCCCGAATAAATGATTTAAAATTAATCTTATCATCTGGAAAATTAAGTGAAGATGAGACTTTTGAGTTGCAGCAACACCTATTATCAGGCCTAGAAAGCCTAAAAGAAGAAGACAGACTTTTACTAAGAAATCTCAGTAAGGCTAACAGAAATCTATAACTTGATGATTATTATTTATAATATAGAGCGCTCAGGTCTAAAAACTAATATAATGCCCGACGTTTTAAAATTGATATGGCAAAAAAATCTAAAAAAATAGTTACCGAAGAAAAAGCAATAGAAGCTTCTCCTGAACTGGAAGAAAAATCTATAAGTGAAGAAGACCTAGAAACATCAGGTCTTACCGAACTTCTTGATAAAGGAAAGGATCAAGGCTTCTTGACCTACCAAGACATTAACGCAATGTTGCCAGAGGACATTTCTGACCCCGATCAAGTTGAAGAGACTATTCAAATGTTAATTGATATTGGTATTGAAGTCATAGAGACGACTTCTGGAACGGGAGAAGATAACTCTGATGATGCTCCAGAGAGAACCGCTGATACAAGGACAACATTAACAACTGTTGAATCGGAAGTAGGAAGAACAACAGATCCGGTACGTCTTTACATGAGAGAGATGGGGACAGTGGACCTTCTTACTCGTGAAGGTGAGATTGCTATTGCGAAGAGAATAGAGGAAGGGGCCAGAGAGTTGTTATCTGCTTGTTGTTTTTATCCAGGAATCGTAGACCGTATATTGGGTGACTACCAGTTAGTGGTTGCAGAAGAAAAGAGGCTGTCTGAAGTGATGGTTGGGTTCATGGACATTGAAGAAGGAATACCGCCCCCAGCAATGGCGCAGAAAAAAGAAAAAGAAGATTCTGATGAAGAAGAACAAACAGGACCAGATCCAGTTGAAGTCAAAAAAAGATTTAGTGCACTTAAGAGACAATACAATAAAACTGAGAAGGCCTGCGATAAATCAAGAAAATCTAAAAAGGCTCTTGCCGAGCAAGAGAAGTTAGGTGAAATATTTAAGTTTATAAAACTATCTCCCACCCAATTTGAAAAAATTGCTAACCCTGCAAGAGATGCTTTAGAGATAATAAGAGAGAGTGAAAAGTTTATTTTTACTATTCTAGTGAAAAGAGGAAAGATGCCCCGTAAAGAGTTTATAAATAGCTTTTCGGGTAATGAATCGGATAGCTCTTGGGCTGAAAGTATTGCCAGATCCAGAAAACCTTGGGCAGCACAAACCAGAGAGAATTTACCAGAAATTGTTCGATTACAAAATAAGCTAGCAAAACTTGAAAGAATTGTAGAGCTTGATGTTGCTGATATAAAGGACATTAATAGAAAAATGTCTATTGGCGAAGCTAAAATAAGAAGAGCAAAGAAAGACATGGTTGAAGCCAATCTCCGTTTGGTTATATCCATTGCTAAGAAATACACAAATCGTGGGTTGCAGTTTTTAGATTTAATTCAAGAAGGCAACATCGGCTTAATGAAAGCCGTCGATAAATTTGAGTACAGAAGAGGTTATAAGTTTTCTACTTATGCAACTTGGTGGATAAGACAAGCTATCACTAGGTCTATTGCTGACCAGGCTCGAACTATACGTATACCGGTTCACATGATAGAAACTATTAATAAGCTGAACAGAGTCTCCAGACAAATGGTTCAGGAAATGGGCAGAGAGCCAACACCTGAAGAATTAGGCATAAGAATGGAGTTGCCAGAAGATAAAGTAAGACGAGTTCTGAAAATAGCTAAAGAACCAATCTCAACGGAAACCCCAATAGGTGATGAAGAAGACACAACATTAGGGGATTTCATAGAAGACACCTCCATAAGCTCTCCAGACGAAACTGCAACTAATGATAATCTGACAGATGCCACTGATGATATTCTTGGTAGTCTAACTGCCCGAGAAGCAAAAGTTTTAAGGATGAGATTTGGCATTGGTATGAACACTGACCACACCCTAGAAGAGGTAGGAAAACAGTTTGATGTTACGAGAGAAAGAATTAGACAGATAGAGGCAAAAGCTTTAAGAAAGCTAAGGCATCCAACTCGCTCTTCTCACCTTAAAGGGTTTTTAGACGAATAAGTTATTGCTAGCAGAACTCAGTCATTGTTTAATTAGGTTTTTAGGGCCTGTAGCTCAGTTGGTTAGAGCAGTGGACTCATAATCCATTGGTCGAAGGTTCGAGTCCTTCCGGGCCCACCACATTCTTAATGTTTTATATATTCGCAGCTATTTTAATTTCACTCGCTATATTTAGCGGGCATGCCGCTGTAGCTTTATTATTGGGTATTGCATTAACCTACATACCTAAGTTTCCCTCTGATTTTTTTACGAAGAAAATAGGTTCAAAACTTCTTCAGACAGGAATAGTTTTTTTAGGAGGAAGTATTAGCCTACCCACGGTAGTAGAATTAAACGGCACTTATTTACCTTGGATCTCATTGTTTGTCATAGCAACCTTCTTAGCCGCTATATTTCTAGGAAAATTATTGGGGGTTGAAAAGAAACAAGCTTATTTGCTTGCTTCAGGAACGGCTATATGTGGTGGAACCGCTATGGCAGCTGTGGCACCTTCCATTAAAGCTAAGCCTGAAGATTTAACAACAACGTTAAGTATAGTTTTCTTGCTTAATGCCGTTGCGGTAATCACTTTCCCGTTAATAGGCGACTGGTTTAACTTAAATCAGGAACAATTTGGCACTTGGGCGGCACTTGCAATTCATGACACAGCTTCGGTTATTGGAGCAGCTTCTGTATTTGGAGATGATGCAGTTGAAGTGGCTACCACACTGAAATTGGCAAGAACACTATGGATAGTTCCTTTGGTGCTTTTGTCCGCTTGGTATTTTAAATCAGAAAAAAAAGGATCAGCATTTCCAATTTTCATAGTTTTTTTTGTCCTAGCAGTGATCTTAAATACAGCCCTCAATCCGTCAGAAGAAGTCTTGGTTTTTCTGAAAATGGTTAATAAAACATTTCTTTTGGCGGGTTTATTCTGCATCGGTACACAAATTGATAAAGAGTCTTTGAAGAACATATCCATTAAACCACTTCTTTTAGCATTGGGCATTTGGTGCACCGTAATACCTGTTTCTTTGTGGGCCGTAATGTCCATATAGAAATAATGACTTCAAAGAAATTTAAAGATCAATACGCAGTTTTTGTACAAGGAGCTAGTAGAGGCATAGGTTTAGCTTTCGTTCAAAGATACCTCGAAGATGAAAAAATAAAAAAGGTCATTGCAAGTTCAAGACGCCCAGAAGAGTCGGCTCTAGCCAAGTTAATAAGGCAATACCCAGAAAAGCTTGAGATTCATGAATTGGATCTAGAAAGTCAATCCAGTATCAATGATTGCGCGGGAGAAATTATAAATTCGAACATCAGTCTTGATCTTATATTAAATGTTTCAGGTTTCCTCCATGGTGATTCGGTGAAACCAGAAAAGAGAGTTAGCGATCTAAACTATGAAAGCTTAAGTAAAAACTTCGCTATAAATGCATTTGGCCCAATACTGCTAACAAGCAAGTTGTTGCCACTTTTAAAAGACAGTCCGCATTCAGTAATTGCAAATCTTTCAGCAAAAGTAGGGAGCATTGAAGATAATAACACCGGAGGTTGGTATGGCTACCGCTCTTCAAAGGCGGCCCAAAACATGCTTACCAAGAACCTTGCAATTGAGCTGTCGCGAAATAGCAGATTCAACACATTGTGTGTTTCTCTTCATCCGGGTACGGTAGATACTGACCTGAGTAAACCATTCTCAAAAAATATAGATTCATCCAATTTATTCACTCCTCAAGAAGGTGTTGAGAATTTAATAAAGGTTATAAATAATTTAAATGAAGAAGATACAGGAAATTTCTTTGACTGGTCTGGTAATAAAATACCCTGGTAGATATTATCTGATAAGAAGTATGTTTATTATGGTTCACAATTAAAGAGCAAGAAAACGTTATGGATAGAGAATTTGATTATGTAATAGTTGGTGCGGGAAGTGCGGGTTGCGTTTTGGCCAATAAATTATCAGAAGATGATAATAATAGAGTTCTTCTTATTGAGGCAGGAGGTAAAGACTCAAATCTATTCATTCACATGCCTTCGGGTTATTCCCAGATAGTGCCTAAAGCTAATAAACAAAATTTTGGATTTGAAACTGAACCAGAAGAAACAACCTCCAAAAGGAAAATGTATTGGCCAAGAGGCAGAGGATGGGGAGGCTCATCTTCTATAAATGCGATGGTCTATATAAGAGGCCATGCTTCTGATTATGATCAGTGGCGCCAACTGGGAAATCCCGGATGGTCTTATGATGACGTACTGCCTTATTTCAAAAGAGCTGAAAATTTTGAAGGCGAAGGTGATTCTGATTATCACGGATTTGAAGGACCGCTGTCTGTTAAGAAGTCAGATACAACAAATGATTTATTGCTTGATAAATTTGTTGAAGCCGGACAACAGGCTGGGTTTCCATTAACTCCAGATTTTAATGGCAAACAACAGGAAGGTTTTTCTCGTTATGAACACACCATTAAGGGCTCTAAGCGGTGCAGTTCAGCCAGAGCATACCTCCATCCAGTTTTAAAAAGAAAAAATTTATTCACGGAAACAAATCTAACAGTAGATAAGGTTATTTTTGAGGGCAAAAAAGCGGTGGGAGTTGAATACATAATCAGAGGCAAGAAGATTGTTTGTAAAGCAAACAAAGAAGTTATTTTATCTGCAGGAGCAGTAAACTCTCCTCAAATTCTCATGAGAAGTGGTGTTGGAGATGCCGAAGATATTACACCTCATGGCATTCAGATGACTCATGAATTGAAAGGAGTTGGAAAGAACTTACAAGATCATATAGGCGTGGTCAGTCAATTCGCATCAACTCAACCAGTTACTTTACACAGGTCAGCTACGACGTTTAGAACTGCCTTAGCGGGAATTCAATATTTATTATTGGGCACCGGAGACGCCGCAAATCCTCCGACTGCAGGAGGGGCTTTTATTAAGTCTCATCCTGATAAGGACATTCCAGACATGCAAATACATTACGTTTCTATAGCGGTCCCTGATGTTCATGGCAGGGCAGACATACCAACGGAGCATGGATTTTCTTCTATAGTTTATGCGTGCAGACCTCAAAGCAGGGGGCATTTAACTTTAAAAAGTTCCAACGCAGAAGACGCACCGCTTATGTTTCCAAATTACCTGTCTGAAGAACAAGATTTAATTGATACTAGAAACGGGTTTCGTGAAACACGAAGGGTTTTCATGCAAGAAGCCTTTGATGAATACAGAGGTGATCAACTTAAGCCGGGACAGGATGTCAACGTAGATGATGATCAAGAATTAGATCAATGGATACGAGAAACTGGCGAAAGTTTATACCACCCAATAGGAACTTGTAAGATGGGTTCTGATGACATGTCGGTAACCAATGAACACGGACAAGTGCATGGGGTTGGTGGCTTACGCGTGGTTGATGCATCGTTAATGCCTACCTTAATAGGTGGAAACACGAATGCACCTACCATAATGATGGCAGAAAAGATTTCTGACCATATCAGGGGAAAAGGTTTCTTACAGTCAGGTGTATAGGAAGTTTTATTTTATTCTTTAGTTTTTTTTCGAGCACTTCTTACGGTGTAATCTTTAGATAGCTCTTCCTGAGTTGATGCAGCTGATAGCTCCCTGACTCGTTGATAGTTACCTTCATCGTAAGCAACCCTGAATTGTTGAATGGCTCCCCATTTGTCACCGATTTTTCCACTCGCTCCCAATCCAAATCCTTCGATAGTACTACCGTAAGTTAATGCCTGAAGGCCTATCCTGTGAAGCAGTTTTGAAGAGGCGTTCTTGAGTATTTCAGGAGCTACAGAAATAACCCAATTTTCTTGTGTTCTCATCCAAGATTTTACATTACTCATCGTCGCAACAAATCTCGGTTTATTGGACTTATTCACAGCAGTTCCGTGCAGNAATCTGCCATCAAANAGCATTACTGTTCCAGCTTTCGCTTCTAAATTAATAGCAGGGGGAAGCTCGCCGATCTGACCATTGCTTCCTGCTTCTATCATTATTCTGTGGCTTCCTGGTATAACCAGAGTGCCACCATTTTCTTCATTTATATCTTGAGGAATGTACATGGTNTTCACAAGGGCAGGGGCTTCTTGAGTTATCCAAGGAGATAAAGGCCCTTGGTCCATGTGCAATCCTTGAGGGTATCCTCCAGGATCAGCTCCGTTTGCAAGAAAGCTATGGCAGATCCAGCCTTTGCCTAGAGATTCGTTGAGTAGTTGCTCAATTAAAGGACCGGCTTGAACCGCCTCAGAATTTTGTTCAATGCATTGTGCAAACACTTCGCCTTTATTAATTAAAGTATTAACGTACTGTCCCGATGGAGTAATGTTCTCTATCTTTGCTAATTTTTCTCCTTCTGCTTGCTCAAGTAATCTATTTAGAAATCTACTTGTTTGCTCCTTTGACATGGCATCTTCAATCAAAGCGAAACCCCACTCAAGAAAGTCTTTTCTTATTTGATTAATATCTTTTGATGGCTTTGGTAGATCAAAGTCTTTCCAGTATTGATGTTTTCGACCGACGGTTGTGTCCCAATAGTGATTTCCCCATTCTAAGGGTTTATTTAGATCTGGCGGGATCATCCATGGGTTATTTTTGAAGATAGATTGATAAGGTTCTTTGGAATTTACGAAGTCATGAAAAAGACCACCTTCTCTTGAAGAGTTTAAGTTGATGTACTCTTGAGTAAATTCTTTAATTTCTTTCATCGGATCGGTAAATTCACAAACACTATATCAGGGTTTTGAACTTGTTATTTTTTTTATAAAAGCCACTTCTTCTTCATCGTAAGGAGATCCGTCTTCCCTGAGTATGTCATGAAACCAAATTTCTGGTTCCGGAATGCTGTCTCCTTTTTCAATAAACTCTCCATTTTCTTTCTTCTTATGTAAATCTAGAATTGTTGCCCACCCAAAATGAGTCTGACTTTTACCTGCCACTAAGCCCCAGTTATAGCAGCCAACCTTAGAATCTTTAAAAAGAGGTAAGCTGAATTGAAAGGTAGTGCCGAATTCACGAGCCATGTATTCAGTGCATATTAAAGGTCTGCCCATTTCTTGAAGGTTGTTAATCGTCTCTTCTAATTTATCTGCTTCATAAGTATGAAAGGTAATAACATCAGAATTTTTTCCATTAAGTTTAATAATTTCCTCCCCAACAGAGCCGTCCATGCACGAAGTAAGGGGCTGAGATGGCCTTACTGAATGCGCCCAATCCCAAGTCATTTGTAAAAGTTTTAAAGATTTTTTACCTACCCCAAATTGACCCGGTTCGTTGTATAAATCCCACATCAATATTCGTTCGTCTGTCTTATATTTTTCTAACACTCCTTTAACAAAATTTTCTAGCCTCGCTGTTTCTTCTTTTGAGATAGCTNCATCATAAATAGCATGAACGATTTCCATTCCTGGGCTTTGTTTCCAGCCAGAGTTATGCACTCCAACAACTGGCAGAGGTTGAGCTCCTTTTTTTGGATACGGTCTATGGCAGTCATCAAATAANACCAAGATGGGTTTGATTGAGTTTGTATCGCAAATATCTAATAAAGCATCCAGCTTGTCACAAAAATTGTTTGGCTCGTCCCAAAGTAAATCATGCAAATAAATTCTTAAACTATTGAACCCAAGNTCCTTNGCCCATCCTATTTCTTTNTTTAATAAATCAATATCAAAAGTTTCATGTTGAAACATTTCCAGTTGATTAATTGCTGAGCTGGGCAAGAAGTTACACCCCACTAGCCAGGGTTGTTTTTCGTACCATGCGTTAGCTTTATCTTTAGTCCACTGCGTCATATGTGTAAGAGTATCAGAAAATTTAGATTTGTATAAAGTAAGCTTATCCGTCTATAGTTTGGTGTAATAATTTAAAAAAACATGAATAAAAGAATTCTTTTCTCCCTTACCTTCTTTCTGACCCTTTTCCTTGGCAGTNTTCATTCTGAATCCAATTTTCAGGCTTTTACAGGTGAGAAAACAACAGTTCATCAAGAATTAGAGCGCTCCTACTTTTTGCATGTACCGGAAGGTTTAGAGGAAAACGCTCCTTTAGTGGTGGTTATTCATGGCTATACAGGATCGGCAAAAGGCATTATGGAATACTCAAAAATGAATGACTTGGCCGACGAGAACGGCTTCGTGGTTTTTTATCCTCAAGGGACAATCGATAGACGCGAAAACGCATTTTTTAATGTCGGTTATTCATTCCATGAAGATTCCACGGTTAATGACGTTGCTTATATTCGATCGCTGGTAAAACAATTGCAATTAACTTACTCGACAGACACAGAAAAGACTTTTGCTACTGGAATGTCTAATGGTGGCGACATGAGTTTTCTTTTGGCATGCACTTCGTCAGATATATTTAGAGCAGTGGCTCCAATTGCAGGAGTGATGATGGAAGAGACTCTTGAATCTTGTAATCCATTAAAACCCATTCCAATTTTTGAGATCCATGGAACGGAAGATCAAATATCATTATTCGATGGTGACATGAAGGATGAAGGAGGATGGGGTCCGTATTATGATCTTCCTTCCACCATTGCATTTTGGGTAGAAAAACATCAATTAATTGATCTGGAATCAATTAATTTACCTGACGCAGACAAANNNGANGGAAGTGTAATTACTTTTGAGCGTTATTTTTCAAGAGACAATGTTAATGAGGTCTGGTTTTATAGAATTGAAGGAGGAACCCATACTTGGCCAGGTTGGCANATGGAAGTTTCTTGGTGGAAAGATCCTCTTGCTTGGTATTATTTAAATTATCAAATGTCAGGAAANAATGACATCGATACGAGTAAGGAAATCTGGTCTTTTTTTAGTATGTACGCTTTTGAAGAAGAATGACTCTTTAGTCTTCCTCTTTTAGGCATTTAGAAACGCCTCTTACAAAGATTCCGCTTCTTGCTATTTCGCACTGTTCTCGAATACGAAACGGTTGGAGATATTGGAACCATCCGCAATCAAGGCATGGTTTAACGTATAAATAATAACTTTTTGCTGACAAAGATTCTGAAGTTAGAAAAAAGAAGAAAAAAAGCAATGGTGTTAATTTTTTTAGCATCAACACGAGCATCAGTTTAATTTATTTTTTTCGGTTTTAATTCTTTGATGCGACTTGGCTCTATGTCAATAATGTGATCCATTGAGCTTTCAATTCTTCCGTAGGCATTCCAAACCTTAAAGCCAAGTCTGGATTTTAATTTTTCAGAACAAGATTCCCACAAGTCCCTGTCTAAACCTAATGTTTGATTCTCTTGTTGGCGGAATTGTGGTGAGCAAAAGGTGGTTAAAACTCCCAATCGATCTGAATCACCAGTGTTGGCCCCTGTGCCGTGCCACAAACGCCCATCAAAAACCATTAATGTCCCTGCTTTGGCTTCTGCATTCAATATCGGATAAACGCTCTGATCTTGCTGATTAGGATGCGCACCGGATAAATGCGAACCAGCCACCACTTCAGTTGCTCCATTACTTTTTGAAAAGTCAGAAAGCATCCACATGCAATTTGCTACAACCGGAGGAGATATCCCTAGAGATTTATCAGGTTCAATAAATGAGGAGGCTGCCGATCTCTGTATTTCAGAAGGTCTAAGATAATCTTGATCAGGCATAATCGGTTGAGGCATCCACCATTGGTCGGTATGCAGTCCCATTCTTACTCCTCCAGGTTTAGCAATATTTGCTGAGTGAGTCGAAAGAATAAATTCTTGCCCAAGAATATNACCAACCAATTCATCCACTAAAGGATGAACAACCATTTCTCTAAAGCACTCACCTTTGTTGGCTAGCATCCATAATCTTTGGTTTACCCCACCATTTTTCTCACTGAAAGAAGATTTATCAATCCTATTGTCTGTGACTCTTATTTCTTGTTTGGGTCCTCCGTCTCTGAATGACAAGCCCATCTCTTCTTCTGCTGCTGCCTGTTCAAGTAGTCTGTTCTTTGATTCTTTAAAGAAATCACCGGTAATTGCGTTTTCTATAAGACAAAATCCATATTTCCCTAAGTCTTTTTTTGCTTGTTCGGTATCTGAAGTGGGACCCGGTCCGTAATTTAAAATCATTATTTAATGATGTTATCATAGAAAATACATAGATTTAGACAAAGTGAAAGATATGAATAAAACTGATTTAAAAAATCTTACTTACTTAGATTACCCTCCCATAACTGATGATTTAGAACTTGCGAAGTCTCATCTGGATGACTATGGAGTAGCTATTATCAAAGACGTCCTTTCTTCAGAAAGNGTTAATAAGATTAAAGAAAGATTGGAAGAGCAATTTTATGGCGAAGAAAAATACAATGTAGGATCAAAATCTAGAGGAGATGAAGGATTTGGGCAAGAAGTAGGAGAAGAAGAGAAAGTTAGCAGATTAGTTTGGAATTTAATTAATAAAGGTGACTGTTTTTTACAATTCATAGACCATCCAAAGATTCTTCCGCTCATTCAACATGCCATAGGTGAAAAAGTGATCTTGTGTTCAATGGGCGCTCATATGAATGGCAGCAACAATCAAAGAATGCCTCTTCATCAGGATCAATGGCCTCTGGTTCCGCACCCAATGAATTTTGATTTCATGGCCAATTCCATGGTCCTGATTTCAGATAATTCACCAGAGAATGGTGGTACAAGATTGATTCCNGGCTCTCATAAATGGCCATTGATAGATTATAAGATTGCTAATTCTGAAGAAGTTCAAAATAACGTACAGTCCATAACCGCTCCTGCCGGTAGCGCGATTGTTTGGTCTGGTAGAGTTTGGCACGGAAATGGATTAAATAGATCTGGAAAAATTAGGAGCAATATATCCACGGCTTATTTTCAACCTTGGGTAAGACCACAAGAAAATCATACCTATAGCGTGAGAAAAGAAGTTTTGGAAAAACTAACAGACAGGCAAAGGCATATTTTAGGATTCTCTCCTTTTGGAACTTTGGGAGGTCATGACGGGTCCAGCGTTTCACCGGCAGAATTTGACAGGGACAGAGAATCCATAGGAGTGTTAAAGCCCTGAGCAGCTTATCTTTTCCTAAGATCGAAACTAGATGAACGATACCTCTAACCCATTAGAACTCCCTGATCCTATTTGGACTGATGCCATAACGATCTGTAAAGACCTTAGGGCCGGTAACGTTTCTGCTGAAGATTTGATGACAAATATCTATCAAAGAATTCATCAGATTAATCCTCAAGTAAATGCAATTGTTAACCTCCTGTCTGAAAAAGATGCCATAGAGTTGGCTAGGCATGCTGATAATGTTCCTTTGTCTGAAAGAGGGATACTGCATGGATTGCCCATGGCAATGAAAGATTCAGTGGCCATTAAAGGGTTTGCAACTACTGTAGGGTTTCAGCCGTATGCTGAAAGAATTGAGNCTCAGGATAGTCCTCTTGCTGAGAGAATGCGTAAAGCAGGAGTGATATTTATAGGGCACACGAACATGCCAGAATTTGGTTTGGGTTCTAATACTTTCAACTCTGTGTTTGGAGCTACGCACAATCCTTATGACTTAAGCAAGACAGCTGGAGGAAGCAGCGGAGGTGCAGCAGCAGCATTAGCCACCGATATGTTACCTCTTGCAGATGGAAGCGACATGGGAGGTTCACTTCGTAACCCGGCAAGTTTTTGTAATGTTGTTGGTTTTAGACCTTCCATCGGAAGGACACAGAAGAATTTAGGAGCTGCTTGGTACGGAAGGCTTGTAACCACCGGACCCATGGCTAAATCTGTTAAAGATACTGCACTGCTTATGTCCGTCATGTCCGGTTCTGATATTTCTGACCCTTTAAACCTATCTGATTCTGATGAAGATTTNTTAGAAGCGCTTATCCCGTATAAAATAAATAATAATAATCCATTAAAGGTTGCAGTAAGTCCTTGTCTGGGAGAGCTGCCCATTGATGGGCAAGTTGTGGATATTATTCATGCAGCAGGAGATACCTTTAAGAACCTAGGCGCTGAAATAACTTACGCCGATCCTCCTTTGGAAGGTGCCATGGAAGCCTTTCAAATACAGCGAGCGGTTGGCTTGAGAGGTTTGGGAAAAACGTTAGATCAAAGTGTTGATAATTGGCGTCAATACGCTAAAGAAACAGTCATTTGGAATATTGAGAAAGGCCAATCTTTATCGATTGATGAGATGATAAAAGCTGAAATGATTCGCACCAATATCTATGCGAAAATGGCCAGCTTTTTTGAAGAATACGATGTTTTATTATTACCTTCAGCCCAAGTACCTCCCTTTGATCTTTCTAAAGAATGGGTAGAAGAAATTGAAGGTACTAAATTAGACACTTATATAGACTGGATGTCAGTTTGTTGCATGATCACGGTCACTGGACTGCCGGCTATTTCCGTTCCCGGTGGGTTTACCAAAGAAGGACTTCCCGTAGGGGTTCAGCTGGTGGGNAAGCCTCGTGGTGACGTAGAGCTTTTAAAAATAGCACATCTTTTTGAAAGTAAAACTAACTTCTATAAAATGAAGCCTTCTGGCTTTAAATAGAGAATATTCAGAGAATTGATTTAGCCTCCTTAGCTCAGTTGGTAGAGCAGAAGACTCTTAATCTTTTGGTCGTAGGTTCGAATCCTACAGGGGGCACCAGTCTTTATAGAGTGATGGTATAGTTAAATCAGATTTGAAGGAGAGATATGAAAAAAATAATACTAATAATAAGTCTAATAATCTCAGGAAGCTTGTGGGCTGATTCAATTACAGAGAAAGAAGCAATTTCTAAATTAAATCAATTTTTTAATTTGTTAGATATTGAGGTTTATCAGAAGGAAAAAATATTAACTATTTTGACCGATGACTTCCAAATATTTGAAATGGGTAAGACGTGGGATATGAATGAATTTGATGAATTTCTTCAAGAAGCTTCTAAGACTACTGTATCGACTGACTGGGTCTTATCGAATTACATTGTATCAATAGATGATAATTCCGCACACATATCCTATGTAAATGATGGTGTTTTCAAAACTAATGAAAATGAATTAGTAATCTCAAATTGGCTAGAAAGTGTTTATTTAGTGAAAGCGGGCGGGGAATTAAAGCTAAAATTTCTTCAATCAGACTTAGTAAATAGAGAAACTAAATAAACAAATATGAATCAAAAATTTAAGGAATGTTTATTGGAGGTCTATCTAGGCGAACAAGCTGGCGAAATGATATTCGAATCCATGCTTGCTTTGGCTGAAGACGACAACCAGCGTTATATTTTTAGCAATATGCTTCAACTTGAAACCGAAGGAAAAGCGATAATGAGACCTTTGCTTGTAAAACTGGGCATACCAATAGAAGAAAACAAATCATTAAGAAATCAAGGTCTTGAGATAGCTGAGAGCTTC
>JGI26060J43896_10000292_pt1 | contig 18089 bp, 13 predicted proteins | sample MarorgKNORR_S2LV_6_FD_43896 | JGI IMG/M metagenome (IMG submission 43896) | reverse complement strand
ACTTTCAATAGTGTTGCCTATGCCTATAAAGATCTAGATGAATGGGAAAAAGTATCTAAAGGTGAAAAGAAGGGCTATATTTATGGTAGAAATACAAATCCAACGGTAAGCGTTCTAGAAGACAAAATTAGAATCCTAGAAAATGCTGAAGCGTCTACAAGTTTTTCTAGTGGCATGGCGGCTATTAGTAATATACTATTCTCAAATCTGAAACCTGGAGATACAGTTGTTGCTGGTAAAGATACATATGGTGGAACTAGCAAAATATTTTTAGAATTTTTACCTAAATTTGATATTAAAGTAGAACTTTGTGACACCACTGATCACAAATTGATTGAACAAAAAATATACGATAATTGCCAATTACTTTATTTAGAAACACCAACAAATCCCACACTTAAAATACAGGACATAAAATTTTTAGCTAAAATAGCTAAGAAAGCTGGGGCTTTAGTTGTAGTGGACAACACTTTAGCTACTCCCATTAATCAAAACCCACTAAAATTAGGTGCTGACTTAGTCATTCATAGTGCCACTAAATTTCTATGTGGGCATTCAGATGCTTTGGGAGGACTTGTTTGTGGTAATAAAGATAATATTGATCGAATATTTCATTTTAGAGAGATTAATGGTGCTTCTTTAGGACCTGAAGCAGCATATCTCATATTACGTGGTATGAAAACCCTGGCTTTAAGGATAGAAAAACATAATTCTAATGCGCTAAAGCTAGCTAAATGGTTATTTAATCATCCAAAAATTAATCAAGTTTACTATCCAGGACTAGAAACCAACCTAGGTCATAAAATTGCACAATCTCAAATGAAAGGTTTTGGAGGAGTACTCAGCTTCACTTTAAATGGAGAAGAAAACTTAATCCCTAATTTTATATCAAAATTAAGATTTGCGCATGCGGCAGCTCATCTAGGTTCAGTCGAAACTATTGTAGGACCACCAAAGACTACTAGTCATGTTGAAAACACTGTTGAAGAGAGAGCGCAACTAGGTATTCCTGAGAATATGCTCCGCTGCTCAGTGGGTATAGAAAATATAGATGATATTATTGAAGATTTCAGTGAGACTCTAGAAAACTTATAAGTCTTTACTTTTGATTTTTTGATTTAAATCTTACTAAACCTTTAGTGGCTAAAGATTTATGTTTAGTTTTTCTTCCTTTTGTTCTTTTTCTCCAAAGCTCAAATGAACTTCTTTTGAGATTTGCTCTCATAATTTTAATAACACCATCTTGAGTAATACCAAATTGCTTTTCTATCGCTTCAAAATGTGTACGATCTTCCCAAGCCATTTCAATAATACGATTAATATCTTCAAGACTAAAATTATCTTTATTTTTTTTCATTGTTCTAAAAATTAACCAATTTTATTTAATTAAAACTGTTGTCATTGTTGATGCAATAGAACCAAAAACACCTAATGCACCTTGAATACCAACTGAGTACCCTGCTGTAGTTTCACTACCTAGGAGGAAATTATTATATTTATTACCTTCTCCTTTTATAAAATATTGATAATAATTNTCATCCATCGTCATTAAACCAATTTTAAAAGGTAACATAATATCTAAGGGAGGATCATCGCAAATTTTAGCAAGAACTTTGTAGCTCCCTTCTTGAATATCTATTACTCTATCTAAATTTGGATTACAGTCAACAAATGAGTCCGAGACTACTCCATCTTTTACACCACCCAATCTTCCTGTAAGAATACCCTTGCCATTATTAAGTTTTTCCCAAACAATATCATAATCACGTTTTATTGAAATTGTATCTTGAATAAGTGAATCAATTAAAACTGGTATTATTGGCGTCAATAATTCTCCTTTAACTAAAGGATATCCTGGAACACTAATATTTAGCGTGTAAATAGTTCCCGACTGAGGAATAAATATCCCAAGTGTATCAATATAATAATTTTTTTCACGTTCATATGGTTTACTAGAAACAAAATTGAATGGTATAGTATTTCCATTTGATATAATAAAAACTTCAGCATTCTTAATTAAACCTGCGGGTTCATAATTTGAATAAATATAAATATTACCATCGATTTCAATTGTATCATTATTGACAACAATTTCTGACTCTTCTGATAGTTCCAGTGTTCTATATACCTTGACAAAACTATCTATTTCAGGATCTAAAGATATTAGTCCAAATACAATTAATTCTGGATCGTAATCTGCCTCTATTTTTTCCCAATTAGTATCAACTTCACAGGCAGTAAATAATATTATAAATACAAAAAAGAATGATTGGATGTATTTCCTAAAACTCAAACTGTACCCCCGTGAAAATCATAAATGGAAAGGTATTTATGGCCGTTCTTTCAACAACGCCCCTATTTCCTACGCTTGGATCTGTGTTTGTACGATAAGTATAAGATAATGCATTTTTATGATTGGTTATATTTATAATCTGAAAATATGAATCATATCTCCATTTAAATAATCTCCTATTTTTTCTAGTAAGACCTAAATCCAACCGGAAATAAGGTGGATAACGATCGCTATTCTTTTCACCTACCAAGTATTTATTAGATAATTTCCATTCAAGGTTTACTGCTTTGTCTTCATTTCTACTACCATCTAGTCCTTGCTCCCAATCATATGATCTACCTTTAATTGGCGTATATGGATTACCACTTGATGCTGTTAATGATGCATTCATTTCTAGATTATCTGATACCCATTTTGGCAATTCAATTGTTGAAACGATGTTTAATGTATGAGTTCGATCATGGTTTGGGGCATACCAACCATTTGGTGGTGTATAATTAAATGTTTTAGCATATGTATACCCTATCCACCCTTTAAACTTCCCAGAGGTTTTTTTAGCCAATAGTTCAAGACCATAAGCATAAGCATCCGTATCCCAGAACTCATTCATTGTTGTTGTTTGAATATCATCGTCGTTTTCTGTGTATACATCTTCCTGTTTCAATGAAAGTAAATTATCAAAATCTTTATAATATGTTTCAACCCTAAACAGAATATCTTCTGGTGAAAAATACTCAAACCCTAGAATCGTATGATCAGATACACTAGCAGGTTTATCTTCTGGTAGCCCCAACCAAAGGTCAATTAAACGGAAATTTTCATCTGGATCATTTGCAGTAATTAAAAATTGATGGTAACGACCCCAGTTTATTTTAATAGACATGTTACTAGAAAAATTATATTTCATTCCAATTCGAGGTTCAACGTATAACGTATCATGGAGATTATAATGAGCCAGTCGCAAACCACCTTGTAATTTTAAATTATTAGTAACGCTCCATTTATCTTGAATATATGCAGCGAGTTCACGTGTTTTATTCTTCATATCTAATGGTTTTTCAGTAAATGTTGTATCCATTGTTGTTATTATAAATTTATTAACCAGTTCAAAATTAATATTTTTAATCTGGAATCCACTTGTAACAGTGTGTTTATCATCCGCTTTCCATATAATTTCAGTTTCTAAAGTTTGATCTTTAATAATATCTTTATATACTACGTCAAATGCTAAACTATTTTGAAATGTTGAATCATTATCTATGTAGGTTTCTTTAGTATCAAAATAAAAATCAAAATCATATCGATAGCGACTACTAGCTAAAAATGTTTTTGCTACTATTTTTGGTGAAACAATCCACCGCCAAGTAAGACCATTTGTATGATTGCCCCATGGCCAATCAACTCCATATGTATTTTTACTTAAACCACCAAAATCATTATTAGTTTGGTCAGAAGCTGAAAAACGCAATATATCATCACCGTAAAAGCGTGTATAGGTTAAACGATGATTTTGATTTATATCTAAATTTATTTTAAGCTGATAATCATAAAAAAAGTACGGGAATTGCCCTTTGGTTCCTGTAACAAGATTAATAAATTGATCAAAGTATGTTCTACGCCCTGACAAAAGCCAGGATCCTTTCATTCCATTCCATTTAGGTAAAGGACCTTCTATAAGAGCCTTGCCAGTAATAAGTGAAATATTACCAGATCCCGTTATTTTTTCAGTATTTCCTTCCCGATTTATTACATTTAAAATAGCACCCATACGTCCACCATACCTTGCAGGAAATCCTCCAGCATGAAAATCGGCTTCTTTAATTGCATCCGTGTTAAAGGTTGAAAAAATTCCTCCCAAATGATAAGGATTATAGATAGTGATACCATCCAACATAATTAAGTTTTGATCGGGTGTACTTCCTCGTACATAAAGGGCGCTTGAAAAATCCCCACCAGATTGAACACCAGGAAGCATTTGTAAGGTGCGAAATACGTCTGCCTCAATAAAGCCAGGCACTGCATTTATTTCTCTAAGATCCAGAGAGACTCGACTGCTCTCTATTGATTCCTGAAATTTAATCCGCTCAGCTGACACATTTACTTCTTGACCTTCAATTGCTGTTATATTGAGACGAAAATCTAAGCGTATTTCATCTCCTCTAAGTAAAGTAACATTATTACTAATCATTTTATAACCAATAATGGAAGCATTTACAATGTATTCTCCAGGAACCAAATCTGAAATAACATAGTAACCATCTTGGTTAGTTGCTGAACCTTTATAAGAACCTTCAATAACTACAAAAATATTTACATAAGAAAGTGGTTCTCCGGATGCATTATCTCTGACAAATCCACTAATTGTCGATGTTTGTTGTGCATTTATAGTTATTATAAAGAATATTGAAAAAATATATTTAAATAACTTTATCAATATTAATTTGGGAATAATAATTTTATAGTACCTTCGTTAGGTATGCTTAATATTTTTTCAATATATTCCTTATAAAGTTTATGCCCTAAAGGGAGTTGGGATGCAATTTCTGAAGAAGTACCAATAGTAAATTCTTCATTTCCAGATATTCCTTCCATTTTTTTACCAGCCATAATAAAGTAATTCCATTCTGCTAGAATCAACCAATAAGCATATTCTTGTGTTAATATTTTATTATAGATTTCATTATCATTTTTTATTTCGTTATAGCTAGAGATATCATAAATACCTTTTTCAATTGATTCATTCATAGCTTCGTTTAATAAAGAAGATGTGTTGTCAAAATCCCATTCGTTTGGATAGGCTAAATAAAAAATCACATTTGTTACGGTATGTAAAAGATGCTCAAGGACTTCACCTATTTGCTCTTCTCCTTTTTCATTGATTTCCCAAATATAATCAGTCACGTTATCATCATATGGACTCGGTGGAGTTCCGGGATTAAAGTTAGGATCATCTTCGGCAAAAACACCTACCCTTTGATATACATAATTACTTTTTGAAGTTGCGAAATAATGTGAACGCATTGATTCATCAATTATTGAACCATCTTCAAACATTAATTCATATGTTTTTGCAACATTATTTAGGAAAGATTCACTCACGCTCTCTTTTGCAAAAATTCTCAAACTTTTTACATCAATGTATGAACTAAAATCACCCAGTTCGTTTGATTCTTTTTCATCTTGATTATCTTCTTTACTACATGAAAAGATAGTTAGTAAAGAGAATAGTAAAAATATTTTTTTCATCGATTAACCTTATTTATAGTTCATTGAAAAGAAATTAAATTTTTAAATAAAAGGTAAAATATAATTACTCCAAAATCACTTCATCGAACATGTTGATTACTTTTTTAATTTGCTCAATACCCCATTTACACCTCAAAACATAAATACGTTGAATATCAGATATCAATTGTAATTCAGCTAAGTAATTGTGCGATCTAATCAATTTTAAATTCTCTTTTTGAACCATTGAATGATTTATCGTTGGTCCCGTAACCAAACGAGGCACAACTCGAGAATATGTTTCATCTAATAATTCACCATTATAATGAATTCTGAAATAATGATGGCTATAAATCTTTCCTATTTCATTTGATAATTCATCATTACCAAAATAAGTTAAACGACCGCTCGCAACTGATACATCGTACGAGGATTGTGTCCCAAAAAAAGTATTATCTCCATTTGACTCAGAATTCAATGCCATATATTTTTGATAATCAAAAATAGAATCAGGTCTTATCATTTCAATCATTAATTTAGATTTATTATGGGCATTCTCTTGTTCCAGCGCTATCCTCTCTAAATATGGAAGATCTTTTTTTAGATCCTTTAAAATATTGAGATAATCGCTTTTCAGGCGATTTATAATTTGTGCATCCTCCCTCCATTCTTCCACATTAAATGAAAGTCCTATTCCTAAAAAGACTGCTAGGAATTCAATGCCACCTTTTAATAAAGTATTTTTCATATTTTTAAATGACGAGTGTACATACTAAAAAAGCCCCACGATTTGTAGGGCTTAATTTATTAAAAATAAGACTCTTTCTAATCCTATAAAAATTAATTTTTTATTTTAATCAAGCCTCACTTGTCTACTTTGAGTGAATTCATGAATTTTACCATTTTTTACATAGTAATATTCGACTATTTCTCTCTTAGGTTGCGTCTCACTTGCATCTACTAAAAACCATGCATTTACCCATTCTCCAGCTTCTGCTCCATTGCCATCAATAGAAAAAGCGCCTTCCATTGACCAATTTTGATCACCAGGATTATCATTCATACCTTGCTTTACCTGACCAATAAAGTCATCCAACGTTTCAAAAGATTCTCCAGCTTCAAATCTAGACTTTAATGTATCAACAAAGAATGTTCTCATTTTATCATAATCAACACCCCAATACTTATCTAAATCAACCACTAGATCGACTGCAGATTGTGTGCCAATCATAAATGATCCAGATGGATAATTTTTCATAAAACCATTTGATTTTGGAGTGTTTTCACAACCAATTAAAAATATTAAAATTGTTGAAATACTTAATAACTTTTTCATTTACTTTGCTTCTCCTTTTATAAATACGTTATTTCAATATAAACATTTTCAGAGTTTTTATAAAATATTTAGTCTGAATATGATAAAANCAAATCCCAGNTGATAGGAGTAACCCAAAATCATTTGTTGCATATCATTGAATAGAATGATATCATTATCAATTACTAATCATCGATATATTATAAATATATCTTAATTAATTAAAGAGAGTTACAATCAATGAAATATAGCTGGCTAATTATTTTTTATTTCACTACTCTATTCGGTCAAAAATTAGATAATCAATGGAATACTACAGCACTTCAAAGGCTTATGCATGAATGGGATGTAAAGCTTGAAAAGATGGAGCTTCATTTACAAAATTCAATGCGTCGTTCAGGCGTTGATATGTGGATAATAATGTCTCGTGAGTTTAATGTTGACCCTATACTACAAATGTTTGGTGATTATGGAATTTCTGGTTGGTACGGTCACCGGAATGCATATATATTTTTTGATCCCGGCAACAAAAAACCACTTGAAAGAACCCTCATTGGAACACATCAGAGTGGTAGGATGCGTGAATTTTTTCCAACTATAATAAGTTATGGCGAGGAAGGTTTAAAGCCACATCTATCCAAGTACATTAATAAGAGAAAACCAAAGAATGTTGCTATTAATCGGTCGCGTACCGTATCTATGTCTGATGGTATTACCGTAGAAATGTTAGCGTTTCTAGAAGATGCTATCGGGCCTAATTATTCATCACGTCTAATGTCATCGCAAGATCTCATCTTTGATTATATTAGCCATAGAACACCAGCTGAATTAGAGATTGAAACTAATGCAAGTCATCGTACTTGGTATATTTTACAACGTGCTTTTTCTAATGAAGTTATAACTCCAGGTAAAACAAAATTAATGGATATCTATGGTTTTATTTTACAGGAGTGGCAAGATCAGGATTTAGAATTTAATTTTTCTCCAGGAATAACAATTTATCGCAAGGGCATAAAAGGTGGGATTGATGATACAAATAATCCAATAGTTGAACCTGGTGATATTTTACATGTTGATTTTGGTGTTAGATTAATGGGCCTTGTCACAGATCAGCAACACGTCGCATATGTTTTACATAAGAATGAGAATGAACCTCCGATGGGTTTGCAGAAACTATTTAAGCAATCTGTAATAGTTGGTAATTTCTTTGTTGAAGAATTACAAGCTGGTATAATAGGAACTGATGTAAAGACTGCTGTTGAAAGACGAGCTGCAAAACAAGGTATAAAAGCATCAATCTATGGTCATACGCAAGGAAATTGGGTGCATGGAGCAGGTGCACGAACAGTATTTGATTGGCCAGACAGGTACGGTGATTTTGCACGTGAGCCAGTAAGATCAAATGAATTTTGGTCAATTGAATATAATGTTCAAGGAAAAGTTCTGGAATGGAATAACCAAGTTGTTACTATTCCAAGAGAAGAAGATGCAGTAATTAAACCAGATGGAAGCGAAGCTCGATTCATTGTTGGTCCTCAAAAAGAACTTTGGCTAATCAAGTCAAATTGAATTTATGAAATGATAAATCAGAGAATTATTTCATAAATATAAAAAGTGGTATTTTTAAAGTGTAATTAGGTGCGCTATCACCCCCAATAAGCACTAAAAATCAGTTTTATGTATTATTCTTTCCATTCAATTTGTTTCAACTCACCTCTTTCTTTCTTTTGCTTTTTTACCATCATTTCTACATCTTTTAATAACTGTTTCGCATCATAAATAATGCCATCTTTTATAGTATAGAGTACCCCTCCAACTAACTCAGCCTCAGCTGTCTGACTATTTAAGCGTACAGCACCGGTTCCATAAAGAACCTTCAGGTTTTCAACAGGATTCTCACCGACAATCGCCAAATCTGCTAGAAGCCCCGGTCGAATAACACCGAATTTTATATCTTCTCCTTTAGGCTCAAAGATTGCTTCCGCACCATGCTTTGTGGCGCCTCTAAAAACTTCAAGTGGGTGAAAACCCGCTTCTTGTAAAAGTTCCATTTCTTCAACAGTGGAAAATCCAAATAGGTTATAAGTATATCCTGCATCTGAACTCACCGTCACTCTTCCACCTGCATTTTTATAATCATTTAAAAAAGACATCCATACACGGTAAAAGTTTTTCCAAGCTACTTCATCTGCCGTGGTCCAATCAAAATAATAAGCCCCATGGTTATATCTGCTCGGTATATAATAATTCCAAAGTGACGGAAGAGTATATTTTTCATGCCATACGGCAGTTTGGGCACGCATCACATCACGAGTAGCAATATATGCAGTCATGGTTGGATCAATAATGAAATTATATTCTAATAATTCTTCAATAAGGGCTTTCCATTCAGGAGAACCTCTTTCGTGAATTAAATTCCACTGTCTAGCCACTTGACCAAAACGATGCTGTTCATTATTATAATTCATGTCATAAGGCCAAGGTTGTACATCATTATTTTTATACAGTGCTTCAAAAAGACCATAAAAGTGAGTCTGATTTTTCAGCCCTAGGCGGGCGGCATCAATTAAATTCATTTCAGCAACCCCTTTCTGTTCAAGATGCGCTACAGAACCCATTTTATTGGCATTAGCCTCTTCTAAAAGGGCTTTCATAATTTTAGGTCTAGGAGATGTCAGCTTTAATCCGTCGATTCCTTTTTTCTTTGCATACCTTACCCATTTCTTAGCTGTTTCTGGATCATTGATAGGCCCGCCTTTCCAGTCTGCTCCATTTCCAGGCCGATCATAAACATAAATTCGTGGTGCAACAATTTCATTTTTTGCGCTTCTTTTCTTTTCATTAAGTGCCCATTCTGTTGGTCCAAGAGCAACGCCTCTTACAGTGGTAATGCCATGAGCCAACCACAATTTATAAGTATACTCCGCATCAGGAGCTTTAAACTGATTTCCAGTGTGAATATGAAGGTCTACAAAACCAGGCAATATATACATCCCCGTGGCATCAATTTCATAATCTCCTTTTTTAGGTCGTTTTGATTCATTAATCGGAATACCAGGATAGCCTACATCTTGCACCTTGACAATCTTATTATTTTCAATAACAATATCAATTGGACCTCGCGGTGGACCACCGGTACCATCGATTATCGTACCACCACGAATGACTAACCTTTTGTAAGGGCCCTTACCTTCATCTTTCCTTCTATCTGGTGCTTCATTCGGTCCTTGTGAGCTTAGTCTAGCTACTTCAAAAATTTCTTTTTTCTTCTGGTCGCTCAATTCTTGCCCAGATACTGACATAATAATCGATAGAAAAAACACTACATATTTTCTCATATTAAAAATTGCTTTATTGATTTTATCATTTGTTAATTTATTCATCTTTTATTCCTCTATTACTTGAGTTTTTTCATTAATAATAATTTTTTACTGTTAAATTTTTCTGCATTTTCTTGTTACCTATTTGTAATTGCAATCCATATGTACCAGGTTGAATGTACTTTTGGTAACCTTTAAAATATGGNAGATCACTATGTTGCGTTTCTAGTATTAGATTCCACCTAAGTTGATTTAAACCCATATTCGCCATAAAATTTATTTCCCAAATCGTATTTTTTTTGTTTTGATCTATAATTGAAATGTTAATCATTTCTTTTTGAGGTGACCAGAAACTGATNGGCAATTTAACNATCGTTGATTGATCAATATCTTTACTAGTGTCCATCTGCTTNGGGTATTGGGCCTGAGGTATATTAAATAAATGATATTCATCTTTTTCACTAGTATTTAATTTAAAAGCTTGATGAATTGGGTTGAGACTTAAATAGTAGATACCTCTGCCATGCGTACCTACGACTAATTCATTCTCCCTTTTTTGTATTGCTAAATCAGCAACACTAACAGCCGGCATATTATTGCCTAAAAGATTCCAAGATTTACCTCGATTTACTGATATGTAAACACCTCTATAAGTTCCAGTGTATAAAATATTTTGATGTATTAGATCTTCTTGAATTACATTAGCTGGGTCGTTTGGTAAATCTGCTGTAATAGAATTCCAAGTCTTGCCATAGTTTTCTGATACAAATATATAATTATTTAAATCGTCATAGTTGAGGCCTGTCATTGTCAAATAAACTCGAGATTTCTTGAAGTTAGAAGGCTGAATACTACGAATATATGCATTGGGCAACCCATCAGAATATTCTTTCCAGGATTTGCCACTATTTTTGCTGACCCAAAAAGCACCATGATCTGTACCCACATATAATAAACCAGGTTTTAGTTCAGACTCAGCTATAGCTCCTGCTGCCCATGATTTTTTTTCAGGCTTTGATGATTCTGCAATGTTGCCGCTAATTATTTTCCAACTATCTCCACGATCACTGGATTTAATTACATGGTTTGCACCGTGGTATAATGTTTTTGAATCGTGTGGAGAAATAAAGTAAGGTGATACAAAATTGTACTTTAAATTATTTTCATTGGATACTTTTTTACGGCTGGGACCAATTGTAATCGATGTATCTGCATTCATATCTTTTCGCAGTCCATCACCATGCTGCCGACTGAAATAAACAGTATTGTGATCATTAGGGTCAACTTGAGTTACACAACCATCTCCTCCGCTCCATGCATCAATCCATAGATATTTCCATGCATCTTGCCCATGAGGATTCCATTCTTTCGCTGGACCATATACTGTAGCATTATCCTGAACACCGCCGTAAATATTATAAGGTTTCTGATTGTCTAAAGTGATATCATAGAATTCACCAGTAGGTATATTATTAAGATGCAGCCAGTTTGCTCCCTTATCATAGGTAACATATAAACCTCCATCATTACCCAATGCTAAATGATTTGGGTTTGTAGGATTAATCCATAATTCACAATGATCCAAATGAAGTGTTTGAGCTGGACTAGGCTGCAGATGCTGAATATTTCCCCCAACTGTACTAAATATTTTTCCGCCATCTTTGCTATGAGCCATGCGTACGCCGAGTGAGTAAATCTCATCATCATTTTTAGGGCTTACATAAATATCTGCAAAATACCATCCGATGTTATTCCCAGGGAAAATACGTAGNGTATCTTTATGTGTTTTTTTCCACGTAACACCTCCGTTCAATGATTGATAAACCTCTGCNGAATTACCTTCAGTCTGATTTCTATTATCCATCAACGCATAAACTTTTTGTGCATTTTGGTAAGAAACAGCTAGACCAATTCTACCAATTCTTGGATCATCTGGCAATCCATCCATTGATCTTTTCCAAGTTGATCCACCATCGGAACTATAATAAATACTACTATTAGGGCCATAAACACTTTCCGCAATATTTGTATTATCATTGTTTTCCCACATCGAGGCATAAACTATTTTAGGATTAGAGTGGGCAATTACTATATCGTTGGCGCGGGTATTTTTATCAATATATAAAACACGTTCCCAATCTTTACCACCATTAATCGTACGATAAATTCCTTTAGAAGTGCTTTCAGACCAAAATTTTCCCATGGCAGCCACAAATACAATATCAGGATTATNTGGATGAACTACTATCTCACTAATATGCCATGTTTCCTCAAGTCCTAAATGTGTCCAGGTTTCTCCCCCATCATCTGAGCGATATACACCAGTACCAGGCATTGTAAAATTTCTATTTTTACGTAGGCTCTCGCCTGTACCTAAATATAAAATTTTAGAATTAGAAGGTGCTATCGCAATATCGCCAATACCCAAAGTAGGTTGGTTCTCAAAAATAGGTTTCCAGTCCAATCCATTATTTGTTGTCTTCCACAAATTTCCTGAGCCAAAAGCAACATACATGGTTCCCGGTTGATTCGGATCGCCTTGTAAAGCTTCAACTCGTGCAGAATTTGTGACGGGTCCAGCGGAAATCCATTTTACCTGAAAAGGTGTGTTATCTTTTGCTTTTATATAATTTCCAAACGAGGAAAAGAGTGGGTTCTTTGATTCTTGCGCAGTGATAAGATGGCTCAAGAAAAATACTATAGTTAAAATATATTTGAACAAATTACTCATATGTTCAACTTAATAACAGATACATACATAATCTAAAGACTAATATAAAACTAACTGTATACGAGCTATTTACAGTCGAGACAAGTAGGTTTAATTAATATAAATTAAATTAAGTAAATTNCTTATATGTTAATATTATTATATTTACAGTAACTTAAAATATTATTAAAATGATAAAGTTTTGCGGAGGGGGAGGGATTCGAACCCCCGATACCTTACGGTATGCTGGTTTTCAAGACCAGTGCAATCAGCCAGGCTCTGCCACCCCTCCTAAAACAATTTTTATATCAAAAAACGTGAAACAAACTTAAAGTTTTTATTCCAACCCAACAAAATAAAATACTTATTTCATATATGTCATTTTTTTGGTTCTAACAAAATTACCAGAACGAAGCTGATAAAAGTATATACCTGAAGGAAGCATGCTGCCATTGAATGTTATTGTGTGCTTTCCTGAACTTTTAAAACCGTTGTCTAATTCAACAATAATCTCACCAAGCATATTATAGACATTTAAACTGACAATACCTGCTTTGGGTAAATTATATTGAATTTGAGTTATCGGGTTAAATGGATTTGGATAGTTTTGCTGAAGATCAAACTGATCTGGAATTAATATTTCATCTTCAGTTACTAATGAACTGCCGGATGCCTTGATAATATATAGCCCTTCTTCAATAGAGCTTACAAGGATTGTTCCACTACCAAAGTAAGGATAATTACTCCATGAACCCACAAATGAAGGTATATCTCCTGCACGATAGGTATCAAAATATGCTACCTCAACTGGATCTTTAACATTATTGATATTTAATATCCTCAACCCTGTTGAGTAGTTAGATTGATAGAGTAGGTTGCCAACCACATAATTATTATGATCAATTGTATTCAAGCCTGATTTGTATATTGTTAGGATTTTAGGCGAATCAAGGTCAGATACATCGAAAATCAAGGTCGTTTGTTCTTTGTCATTTCCGGAATACTCATTCAACTCATCATTAACAAAGAAGTAACGATGATCTTCTGAAAGCCAACCTTGGTGTACATAACCAAAATTTAATTGATCAAATTTTGAAATAATTTTTAAATTTGACTTATCTGTTACATCCGCTATTCCCAATGCAGTTTCATTTGCGGTAAAGGCGATTTCCTTACCATAATAATCTGAATCAGGTCCTTTATAAATAACAAATTGCCCATCATGAANATAACCATCATTCCCTCTTCCAGTTGATGGATCTCCCAAACAACCAGCATAGGTTGGATNTGACGGGTCATTAATATCTATAATATGTGCTCCACACTTGTATTCACTTAAAATAGCTGAACCTATTCCAACAGCGTATGCAAAACCTGTGTCTTCATTTATAGCAATATTGTGAACTGAGCCNACTTTATCATAAAGATATGTTGTCTCAAAAACTGTAAAATCTGTTACTCCACGCAATTGAGTCAGATCAAAAATTTGAACCCCATGGCTACCTGCATTATCAGCTACTACAAATGCATGGTTTTTATAAACCTTTATATCTCGCCAAGTTGAGCTATTAGTTTGTGTTGGCAAAACGCCAATTACAAATGGATTTACTGGATCTGTTACATCTACAAAAGAGGTTCCTAAGCGAAGACCAACAAGCGCGTACTCCTTAGAGTTTGTAGAATCAGTCCAACCCCAAACGTCATTTAATTCTGTATTAGAGCCATTACTTAAGTCTGCTGGCGATAAAAATGCCAATAAATCTAGGTTATTACATTCGTAATTATTTGCTAAACCATTCAAACAAGGAAATTTCTCACCTGTTACACTTTGTATACGGTTATCGCTTGAAATATTATTAGACAATGACCAAACACCCGATTCATTCAAAGCATATATATAAGCTTTCTCACCATAAGTAGCTCCAATAATTAATTGATCTGAGCTCATGTCTAACGTACGACCAAATTTACCTTCATTACCAAGATCAGGTGATTCAAAGGTTTGCACTAATGAATGGATATCATTTTGAACTTGATATAGATATGACTTTTCACCATTATAATCACCAACTAATAAACGATCATCTAATATTGAAATCGCACTGCCAAAATATGAGCCCTTAGTTTCGTTTGGATTAATAATTTCTGCACTTTTATACCACGAACCATCTTTTAACCTATGTATTTCCAAGGATCCATAGCTATTATAGCCAGGATAGCCAATAATTGCACTGTTTTCAGCTAATTTAACTGTGTAGCCATATCTACCCTTGCTTTGATACTTTTCTGCAGTAAAGACATGCTTTTCATCCCATAACGAATTATTATATTCGTACAGTGCGGCTAGATTACCATTTCGACTACCGATTAATAGACGATTATTCATAAAGGAAATTGAATGGCCGAAATAACCATCCTTTTGAATTCCACGATGAGTGATTATGGAAGCATATTCCCATTCATTTGAATTAGGCTGTTTTATAAAATGGAAAACAGCACCTTTTTCTTCATCATAATATTGATCAGCAATAAAAATGTGCTGATCTGTAATTACAACTTCAGAGCCAAAATTACTTGAGATACCTACACCTGATGGAATCAGTTCTTGAAGTAGTTCCCATTGATTATTATTCTTAAGATACAAAAAACTTTTACCTTCATTATTGGTACGGTGGGGTGCGCCAACTACTAGAGTTTTACCTAAAGCATCGATTGAATGACCAAATTTATATCCTGTTATTATGTTATTTGGAGGAAATATATTTTCCAGTAAAAGATTTTTGCTTTCATTGGTATTATATATATAGATCGAGCCATTATTTAAAGATGAGCCAGTCTGCCCAACTAAATAACTATCATTTAAAATGGCCACATCGCCAGTAACGCCAAAGCCCAATGAATTATGATCACGAGATTTAGGGTCTTCGGGATGCATCATCATAGAGAATCCAAATAAAAATATTGTAGAAAATATGAGAATCTTTTTCATTCGTATTTCTTTAAATTATAAAAATAAGTTACCACAGTTTTTATTCTGCAATCAGTGAAGAGAAACTACCAATAATATCGTTATAGAAGATACGGTTTAAATCCGATCCATAATCACCAGAATCTCTTGTACTAGAAGTGATTGCAATGACCAATGCTTTTGAAGGAACAATCATGATGTATTGTCCTCCGTATCCTGCTGCATAGTACATTTTCGCACCATCAACTAAGCGCATCCACCATAAATAACCATANCCTCTACTCTTCTGTGAATTAAAAGGTATGCTCATTTCAGCTGACTTTTGTATCCATGATGAAGATATTATTACTTCATTATTCGACACGCCATTTTGAAGATACAATTGTCCAATTTTTGCCATATCAATCAATTGTAGAAACAAGCCATATCCACCATTAGATATACCCTCTTTATCTTCACTCCATGTATAGTTAGAAATAGATAGTTTTGAAAAGAGGTGTTTTTGAGCAAAAGCTCTAGCTTTTTCTCCTGTGATTTGAGTCAATATATCAGAAAGAATATGGGTACCAGCAGAAGTATAATTCCAATAGCTTCCTGGGTCATAGAGCAATTCTTTCTCCAAGATAAAGTTTATGGAATTATTCACTCTTGGATAGGAAGTATTATCCGGTATTCCAGATGACATCGTTAATAGATCCCTAACCTTTATTCTCTCTTTTAATGAATCATTCAATAAAGGATAAAATGAGCCGATCTCAATGAATTCATCTTTAAGTATATTTTGATCTATTAATTGACCAAACAAAGCAGAAATAACACTCTTTGTTACTGACCAGACTGCATACTTAAAATCTGCATCTCCTTGATTGTATTCTTCAGCGATCAATCTTCCTTTGTAAATAATAGCCATTGCATAAAAATCGTCTAGTTTTTTTGCTTTTTCAATACCCTCATTTAATTGATCTGTGTTTACACCTAATACATTCCGACTCCCAACTTCAAAATTCTTTGATAGATCAAGGCTCGTCCAATCAAGAGNTGCTTCCNCTTCCATAATGTCATTATTATTTTNTTCACAAGAAATAATAAATATTAAAATAAAAAATAGAGGAATCGTCTTATTCATATTTTATTTAGTGTGCCAATATGCTAAACCTAAAAAAACAAACTGGAAAGGAAGTCTTGCCCAAGCAAAGAAAGGCGTTGTATTCATAGCAGCACCATTTGTTTGCGCGAGGTAAATATTAGCTGGNTAAACTGCAATTAAAAGGAAGATAAGTCCCCATGCTGCATAATACCTGGTTCCATTTAGCAATAATAAAGAACCAAATAATATCTCAAAGAATCCACTAATATAAACTAACTCTAATTTATAAGATAGAAAGGGAGGAACAATTTGTAAAAACAACTCAGGTGATGTGAAGTGAGTAACACCTGCAACGATATAGAAAAATGACATTATCCAGATGGTAGCTAATTTTAGTTTTTTCAAAACTGATAGGATTTATGATGGTAGATCATTGCAAAGATCAGCAAATTCAGAAATGGCCAATTCAAATTCTGTTTTATTCTGCCCTTCAACCATACATGGCAAATATTCTGTCATCTTTTCTACCAAATCATTGCAATCAGCTTTNGTCGCCGTACCATTATCTGTTAATACACTAAATTTATCAGCAGCCCTATTCATCGCCGCAAGTGAAGCAGTACATTCAGTTTGATTGGTCACTTCTTCAGAGTCTTCACAAGCAAAGAGTAAGCATATAAAAATAATAAATAAATGATTTTTCATATTTAAANAANANTCCTAAAAGTTAAATTAATTCTGCGCTCATTGATTTTTTTTCTGATAGGTAGACTATGNAACCAATGGTGCTGTGTAGCTCCATTCATGAGGATAAAAGATCCATTAGATGCTCTAATTTTTACACGTTCATTGCTTGACTTATTCTTTGGTTTTAAATAAAAGTCTCTATCAACACCAAAACTGACGGAACCAATAACGGGATCTTTTCCTAATTCTTTTTCATCATCACTGTGCCAACCCATACCCACATTACCATCTTCATAATCATTTAAAAGAACACTGTTAAATCTAATCGAAGATAGCGCTTCTATTTTTTCTTTAATGACAGTAAGGTCTTTATTCCAAGCTTTTGGTCTTAATGAATTTCCAGAGTAAGAATAATTCTTTCCAAAATCTCCGTACCATGCTACCCTTCTTCTAAGTATTTTTTTCTTTCCCCACATAGTGATGG
>JGI26060J43896_10000291_pt1 | contig 18124 bp, 13 predicted proteins | sample MarorgKNORR_S2LV_6_FD_43896 | JGI IMG/M metagenome (IMG submission 43896) | reverse complement strand
CAGGCATAAGTAGGCGAACCATATTGCTCCTCAGTTGATGCCGCTTCATGTCTAAAATTATTCATAGTCCTTCCTCTTAGTTTTTTATCTCAGTTAATTATTTATGTATTTTNTATTATTTGAATGCCTTTCAATCTTTGAGTAATTTTCGAGCAATCTGCATCCGTTGAATTTCACTAGTTCCGCCACCAATCTGTCCATGCCTAAGATATCGATAAAATAATGTCAAAGGTAATTCAAGTGATTCACCCATTGCACCATGGATTTGGATTCCATGGTCCAAACAACGAGCCCCCCAATCCATAGATGTTAATTTAATTAAGCCAGCTTCCACTCTAATATCTTCACCTTGATCATAGCGAGCAGCCATCTGATAAGTCAGTGCACGCAGCGATTGAATATCGGTATACATATCTACCAATTTCCATTGTATAGCTTGACGCTCTGCTAGAGGTTTTCCAAATGTATGCCGTTGTTTGGACCATGAAATACTCATATCAAGTGCGCGTTGCATTTTACCCAAAGCAAAAGGACCTCTGAGTAAACGATCATGTATGGTTAACCATCTTTGTCCTAGTCGGAATCCATTACCAACCCCACCCAAGATAGCGTCTTTAGAAACTCTGCAATCATCAAAGTGTACAATGTATTGAGACGCCTTCGGTCCAAGCCAGGTCTTGATGCCATCTTCTTCTACTTTAACGCCTGGATTATTACGATCAACCAGAAACATAGTAATGCCACCACGTTGTCGTTTTTCAGTATCTGTAACAACTTGGACCATCATTACATCGCATTCAGCAGCCATTGAAATCCACATTTTAGTACCGTTTATAATCCAATCGTCTCCATCTTTGACTGCCTTAGTTTGCATCATCCCACCAGGATCAGAACCCGCATTTGGTTCAGTTTGTGCAAAACAGGTGGTTTTTTCTCCACTCATAACTGGGTTTAAGTATTTTTCAATTTGCTCACCTTTACAGTCATAGAGAATATTAGGTACATTGGCAAATGGAAAGGGCACAGCGGTATAATAAAATCGTTCTAGAATAGCCACCTTGCTTAACATAGAGAGCCCAGCACCACCAAATTCCTCGGGAATCATTAAAGTCCATAGCCCAGTTTCCTTTGCTATTTTCATTAAATGATCAAGGNTATTTTTGCCAAATACTGCTTCTAGATTAAGCGTTTCTTTAATACCAAAAGCATGATCTGATGAATTCAAAAACTCAGCCTCCAGAGGCATCAGTTCCTTGCTAACAATGTTTTCAGCTAGATCACAAATTTCCAGAACCTCTGGTGGTAATTGAAAACTATTTGTAGGTTCAGAATTCACACTCATTATCTCTATCTCCTAAATTCCATGATTAGTTTTATTATCAGCATTTCTCAATTATCCTCGAAGTGCTTTCAATTGTTGTCCATATCCTTCTGGATTAAATAATACGTCAATGAGTACGGGACTGCCAATCTCCAATGCCTCATCCAATGCCTGTCGATACTGCTCTTTATCACTTACTTGATAGCTTTTACCGCCCAGTCCCTCCATGACTTTACTAAAGTTTGGTGTCTCCCAACGCATTCCTCGACTTGGTAATCCTGACGCTTGTTGCTTGATATCTATTAATGAAAGTGATTGATCATTAAATACAATAATAACAATGGGTATATCTTGTTCAACAGCGGTACTTAGTTCACCAAGACACATCAGTAACCCTCCATCCCCAGTAAAGGCTACAACAGTCCTATCAGTTTCTTTAATAGCAGCAGCGATAGCTGCAGGCAGTGCATAAGCCATAGTAGCTAGTCCATTTGATATCAGTACATCAAATGGTTGATTGCAGGGCCAGAAAGCCATCACTGAGAACATATGAGCACCAGCATCAACGGTAATAAGTGGTAATCTCTTTTCTTGATTCACAGTATGCTTTGACATAGCAGATTCCAGTGCAACCTCTACTATATCTTGCGGTCCTATCCCATCCTTTGCATGACACTGCAAAGCATGATGCATGTCATTGCGTAAGACCTTTACATCGGAAGATTTCCAATCCGAAGACCATACTGAGATAGCACTCAATAAAGTACTTATACTATTATTGATAGGACCATAGAGTCCTACATCTGGTTTTATATAATGTACAGGGTATTCAACAACTGAAATATCAATGACTGGAACTTGATATCGCCACTTTTGTAATACAAATTCAACAGGATCCACGCCAATCATAATTATTAAGTCTGCCTTCGATATGCAAGCTGACTCTGCCATTCCGCCTGTAAATATTCCTGCATATTGTGGATGATGATCGGAAATAACTCCTTTCGCTTTATAAGTAGTTAAGACAGGATAGTCACTACGATCAATCAACTGTCTTATTTTTTCTGTATTCTCAACACTACGTGCCTCTAACCCAATTACAATAACTGGTCGAGAGGCATTGCTAATGAGCTCGTTAGCATTAGAAAAATCATTTAAATTATCTACATTCAACTCACAACCATCAAGTGTCTTCTGAGTCTGAGGTTCTAACAGTTCTTTCTTTGCTGTTACTCCAGTTAACTCAATATGCACAGGACCACAAGGTGGGGTCATAGCTAAATTTATAAGTCTATTTATTTCATTCATGACTTGATTTTCTTCCAATCTGCTATGGCCTTTAGTAACTGGTGCTAATAAAGCTCTTTGATCAATAAATTGATGAGTAATAAAATCTGACTGCTGTTCAGTGAAACCATCAGTTATTAGAATTACAGGTGTGCGATCAAGCAAAGCACAAGCAGAACCATTAGCAGCACTGGCAACTCCTGGGCCTTTTGTAGTTAAGGCAACACCTATAGAGCCAGTGAGCTCTGCAGTTGCAGAGGCCATTATCACAGCTCCAGTTTCTGTTCTGGTGAGTACAAAATTTATACCCAGTTGTGCAGCAGCTTCTATTAAAGGTAGGCTACTACCTCCACCCGGTACCCCATAGATATGAGTGACATTATTATCATAAAATGCCTGTGCAAGTGTTTCAGCAACCGTCTTAGTTTTATGAGTTCTTTCCTCAATCATTAACTTGATTCAGCCTCATCTTTGATGGGTAGATTTATAATGAGGTTTAAAGCTTTATCAACATATGAATTTGATCTAGGAGGAACGACGATGGTAGATTCACGCTCTTCAAAAATAGCAGATCCCTCAAATTTTTGTCCAATCTTTAGCTTGGATCGTTCGTAGATTGGTGTAGAAATAAAATCATTTTTACAGCCAAAATAGACTTGTCTATTTCCTTTTTTATAACTATCAGATTGAACTCCAGTTCTCGCTTTAGCTAAATCTATTGTTGGTGTAGGACCTGAAGTCACAACACGCCAGGATACAATTTCAATTGCCATATGAGGTTCTATTCTTCCAAATTGAGTTAGGTAGACAACTTCAAACAATTGCTGAATTTCAGAAATATTTTTCGATAATAATACTGTTTTAGGAATCTCTACTTCGACGTTATAACCTTGACCAATGTATCGCATGGAAGCTAGTATCTCGACATCAACATTATCTTTACTCTCCATTGCTTCTGTAATTAAATTTCGTCCTTGTTCTTCCATTTCTAGAATTTGTTTTTTTAAAGTTTTAAAATTTAGCTGACTCAGAGAGACCACACCACCTTGCAGAGTTGTGAATGACGTTGGTGATACAAGAAAACCTAATGCAGAGGCAACACCAGCACCTGGAGGGCAAATAAGTTTTGATAAATTGAGTTTGAGAGCAATATTACAGGCATGAACAGGTCCCGCACCACCAATGGGAATCATTGAGTAATCTGTAATACGTTTAGCTTTTTCGAGTGCATGAATAGCTGCTGCTTGGGCCATACTCTCATTTACTGTTTCATGTATTGCCCAAGCAGCATCTACCACTGATAANCCTAATGGATCTGCAATAGTATTTTTAACTGCTGTTTTTGATGCTTCAACATCAAGTTGCATATCACCACCTAAAAAATTATTCGCATCGAGATAACCCAAAATAAGATCAGCATCGGTGACTGTAGCATTCAAACCACCCATACCATAACAAGCAGGTCCAGGATCAGCACTAGCACTTTCTGGCCCTACTTGAATAAGTCCTAAATTATCTAAATGGGCAATAGAGCCACCGCCAGCTCCAATTTCTATCATTTCAATTACAGGAATTTTAAGCGGTATACCACTACCTTTTTTACCCCTAAAAATTCGTGCGACTTCAAATTCATTCGCATGCATTGGTTTTCCATCTTCCACCAAGCAAGCTTTTGCAGTTGTACCGCCCATATCAAAACATAAAATATTTCCCTGATTATCATCGTTAGTTATAACTTTATTGACTGCTGCTGCTGCTTGAACACCACCTGCTGGACCTGATTGAACTAGTCTTATTGGGTAAATTGCTGCTGTTGATTCATGCACTGTTCCACCATCAGAAAGCATTAAATATAAGTCTTTACCGACGCCCAAATCATGCAAACTTGTGGTTAATCGTGCTAAATAGCGAGTGAANGTTGGCAACACATAAGCATTACANATGGTAGTTGATGTACGTTCATACTCACCAATTTCCGGCATTACATCACTGGAGATACACACAATGATATCTGGTAACTCACGTTGTAATATTTTACGAATTTGTCTTTCATGAACTGGATTTTGAAAACTATGAAGCAAAGAAACAGCGACTGCATCTATATCACTCGAAGCAATAGTTCTTGCTACATTAACAACACTGGATTCATCTAATTTTGTTATAACTTGTCCATCAGGACTAATCCTTTCAGGGACTTCAAAACGCCATTCTCGAGTGACCAATGGTGCTGGCATTTTCATAAATAAGTCATAGGTATCATAGCGAGACTCAGTACCTATCTCTTGTATATCACGAAATCCTTGAGAAGTAATTAAGGCCACCTTAGAGCCGCGACGCTCAATAATTGCATTAGCAACTAAGGTGGTGCCGTGGATAATATGTTTCAATTTTGAAGCTTTGATATTATTGTTTTCAAGAATTTTTTTCACTCCTTCAATCACTCCTAATGAAGGATCTTCTGGAGTGGTCAAAACCTTTTCATCAAACAGTCTTCCATTATTATCATTAACCATTACTAAGTCTGTAAAGGTGCCACCAATATCAACCCCTAATCGGTAATTATCAGACATCTAAACTACCCCTTTTTCTGTAAAGCCATAATCACGCTCTACTGCTTCTTTTGTTACAGCTCCAGATTCTAAATCTTGAATAATTTTCTTTTCGGAACGATTTTCTGGAGAGCCTATACCTCCACCACCTGCGGTATCAAATGTGACCACATCATCGTTCTTCAATTCAATACGGCTTTTGGCAGGAATTTTTTTACCATTGAGGTAATCACACCCTGCAGAGCCATCTTTTCCGCCCAATAATCCTCGTGGAGGATATTTAACTCGCTCATGTCGAATGGTCATTGTCACTGGGTGCTTTGAAACAATTTTAAAAGAAAGACGTTGAGCTTGACCTCCTCTATATTCACCAGCTCCTCCAGAGTCTGCAATTAAGCTTTTTTCCATGATTAAAATAGGGACACTATTTTCAAATTGTTCCAATGGAACTGTAGCAATATTACTTGGAAAGCTTAGACAAGCTGGTCCATCTTCATGAGGACGTGCTCCATGACCACCATTCATAAAAAACATTTTTATAAAGCGCTTACCATCATCCATTTTTCCAGAAAAATAAACATTCCACACTGGTGAACCACAGTCCGCAATAATTCGGTCGGGTATTAATTTAGCCAATGCACTAAAAATAACAGGTGGTAAATAATGTCCAGTCAAGTGCCTAGCCCAAACTGGAGCAGGTCTTAATGGGTTGAGGAGAGAGCCCTCTGGTGCGGTAATAGTAATTGGCCTGAATGATCCTTCATTATTAGGTGTTTTGGGGTCAAAAGCACATTTAATAGCATAAGCTGAGTAAGCTACGGTATAGTTTAGTACTGAATTCACTGGCCGATTAATTTGTTGAGAGGTACCTGAGAAATCAACGCTAAGTTCACTTCCAGAAATAGATACTTCACAGCAAATCTTTAAGGGTTCATCGAATCCATCCAGCATAATATCATCGCTATAAACTCCATCAGGAATAGCTGAAATTGCATTACGCATGGCAATCTCAGACCGTCCAAGTATTTCTTCAACTAACATATCTAAGTCATCAATTTGTTCATCATCTAGGATTTTTATGAGTCTTTTGATACCTAACTCATAAGCAGAGAATTGCGCGCCAATATCACCAAAAGTTTCCTCAGGTGCTCTAAGATTATCTGTCATAAAGGCAATCACATCTTCGTTCCTGACGCCTTTAACCAAGATTTTTGAAACAGGTATAGTCAGCCCTTCTTCAAAAGAATCTTTTGCAGTAACAGATGGTGCTCCACCGATATCAACGCTATGAAATACACTCCCCAGATAAGCGATCAATTTTCCATTTCGGAAAACGGGTCGAATCATCGTAATATCATTGAGGTGGCCTGTACCATANTAACCATCATTGGATATCATCACATCACCCGGGTTTAAGGTCTCTTTAGGAAATCGCTTCAACATAATTTTTAGAGTACGAGGCATGGAGCCTATAAAAGAGGGGATACTGCGTGATGACTGAGCAAATAATCTACCATTTGAATCCATGAGGCAAACAGCAAAATCCCAATTATCACGCACTACTGATGAGAAGGAGGTACGAACAAATACATGAGCAGTTTCATCCAAAAGACCAATTAAGCGTTGCCACACAATGCCTACCTGTAAAGCTGAGAATTTTTTGATTTTAGTCATAATATTTCGTAACTCAACTGAGATGATTGTGAAAGTCCATAGCCAAGAAATAACTTAGCGAAGATCTATCGTCATCAATGAAAAGATAACAGACAACTAGAACCCATTTTATGTCTCAATAATGGGCACTTTAAGATAGATAAAAGGTAAGCATTAAAGCCGATAAATGGCCTTATTTGAATTAACTTTTGCACACGTTTGCAAATTATTCTAATGTCATTATAGTTGTATGAGAGTTTGTTACTAATAAAAATGATAGGAAATTAGAAAATGAAAAATATAAATATCTTTATTAACTTAATCATAGTCATGCTTGTGTTTTCGTTGGAGCCTTTGATGGCACAAACAGTAATAGAGGAAATTACTGTTACTGCCAGAAATCGTACTGAGAATTTACAAGAAGTACCACTTGCTATATCTGCTTTTTCATCTGATCAGCTGGATAAAGCCGCTATTAAAAATGTTAATGATTTAGCNAATTTTACATCAAATATGACATTCAATAGCAGTGAGAATGGTCGTCTAAATATCCCAGTAATTCGTGGTATGGGTATGATTGATACACGCGGTTTTGATAACAATGTCAGTATCTTTCTTGATGGTGTTTTCGTTTCAGGTAGAAGCTCTCAGAATTTAGCTATGCTTGATTTAGAACGAGTTGAGGTTGTTAAAGGTCCTCAAAGTGCACTTTATGGACGTAATTCTTTTTCAGGGGCTATTAATTATGTGACCAAGAAACCAACTAATGAATTTGCTGGTAAAATTACAACAACAGTTGATCTAGATAACATTCGTCAAGTTATAGCTTCCATAAGTGGGCCAATTATAGATGGAAAGCTCTCCGGAAGTCTTGCTATAGATTCGGATCATTCTGGTGGTACCTATTCTAATAGGCCTGTGGATCAAGAGTATCAATTAGGTGGACATGATAATGAAAGCATAATGGCAACTCTTAGATACACACCTGACGAATCAACGGATATTGTTTTTAGCATTTTTCATGGTTCAGAGAATATAGATCAATTACCACTCTCAATAGACTCCAATAATTGTGGTGAATATAACAACCCATCAGGTGGGTATGATAAAGGAGCTGCTTATTATCATTGTGGTGAAATCAATGGTTCAGAAACAGATGAATTTAGTATGTCTCCAGAAGCCTATTCAGCAAAGGGAGATTCTTCACGATTTACTCTGAAAATGGATTTTGATTATGATCAGTTTAATATTATCTCAACCTCATCTTATTCGGAAAGTAATAATCATGGAAATATGGACCTTGATCGTGGTTATAGAGGCGCTCAACATTATGGTTGGACTACTATTGCTGCAGCTCAATCATATTTTTATGGTGGCCCTCTTGCTGGTCGAAGAGCTAATTTGGGACCTATGGGTACGGCACCTTTATTGTCGTCGGATCCTGGTTTTCCAGCACCAACTATACCCATTGGAGGATTATTTGCAGCTGACACCTATCTTGGATCACAGAATCTTGATCAGGAGTATTTGTCTCAAGAAATAAGAATAGAATCCAACACAGATCAAAGACTTCGATGGTCTGCAGGCGTATTTTATTTTAATTCTGATAGCGTTTCATCAACAGCTTTTAATGTTGATGTTAGCGATGCGCTTAAAGCATCTGGTCTGCCTGCTGATGAACTTATTTTTCTAACTGCAGAACCCTTATTTTTCCCAACAGCATTCCATCCAATGTTTGGCTTTCCTATCGCATTTTTCAATGGAAATATGGGTGTTAGCCATCCAGTTCTTGCTCAACCATCTCTAGATCCAGCAAGCACTGGAATAATTTGGTGGGAAGGAAGCAATCCAAATAATCATCTAACTTCTGGTATCAATAAGGTTAAACAACATGCACTGTTTGGTTCATTTCAATACGATGTTACAGATCAAATTACTGTAACAACAGAATTACGTTGGACCAATGATCATCGAACTCTTTTAAGCACGAAAGATGACTTCTTCTTCTCGCTTAAAACCTTTGAAGCAGCAGGTGTACCTGCTTATCATGAAGTTAAGCATGATTATCTAGATCCCAGATTCACAGTGAGTTACAAGGCATCAGAAGACACTATGCTTTATGCTTCTGCTTCCCATGGCACTCGATCTGGTGGAATTAACCCCAGTCTTCCTATTACAGCAGATCCATCTTTTGAACCTGAAGAGAATTGGACTTATGAGGTGGGGGCTAAATCTTCATGGCTTAATGGCCGTTTACAAATTAATGCTGCTGCCTTTGTTATTGACTGGACAGATGCACAGTTTAGACAGATATTGTCTAACTTCTTGACCACAACAGCTAATTCAGAAGGATTGGATATCAATGGTTTTGAAGTTGATTTTATTTATAATCCAACTGATCATCTATTAATCAGTGGTGGCTATGGTTCTGCTAATGCTGAGTTTGCTGACGGCACTCTTTGGACTGGCGGCAATGCTTTCTGTAGCAGGTTATTAGATGGAGGTTCCAGCACTTATCAGGCAGTACCAATTAATTGTGTAACATCACCCATTAATGGTAAAAGCTACCCTGATATGAGTAAAAAAATGCCAAAACGTTCCAGCAAAACTACCGCTAATTTAGCTGTTGAATATAGAAAGTCACTACCAGGATCAGTAATCAATGACCTTGATGGGTTTGTTAGGCTTGATGCTTTTTATCGTTCTAAACAGTATATGGATGAAATGAATGTTGCTTTTGTTCCAGATCGTGTAGTTATGAATTTTAGTGCTGGTGTTGAATCGGGTAATTTTGATCTAAAAATCTGGGTACGCAATCTATTGGATGACGATAAGCCAATTTATGCACAGCAATTTGGTACTGATTTTAATTCACAGTTAACAACATCAAGTGTAGTAAATCCAACACTAAGGCAAATTGGTTTTACTGGCACTTATCGCTTTTAATAGCATCATCAATAGAGTTTATTTATTGTGAATTTAAGTATCCAAAGTCAGACGAATAATGAAAGAAGAGTGACAGTATTGAAAAGTATTACAACCACTTTATTTTTTAGCATTATGTTAATAATGATGCCGTCATTTAATTCATCGACTGCAGACTTAACAGATGAAGATGAGCTTATTTTAGTCGTAGGCGCTTCAGGTAGGACAGGATCTTATGTCATAAAATATCTAAAGGAAGAGGGCAGAAACTTTATTGCGATGACTAGTAATAAGGAACGTGCTACTAAGAAATTTGGTGAAAAATACAATTGGATCGAAGCCGATGTAAAGAAATCAGAATCATTAGATTCTATTATGATAGGCGTTACAAAAATTATTTCAGGACTGGGTACAAATGAATTTGAAGGTCCCAATAGTCCTGAATATATAGATTACGGTGGAACAAAAAACCTCATAAATGCAGCTGAAAAAGCAGGTACTGTGACTCAATTTATTCAAATGTCATCATCAGGAATCACTCATAAAGATAATCCTCTTAATAGATTTGGCAATGTTCTAGTATGGAAACTCAAGGCCGAAGATTATATTCGTTCAAGTTCTATAGTGCATACAATCATTCGTGCTGGTGGTTTAACTAATGAAGAATCTGCTTTTAAGGGAGTAAGAATGCAGCAGGGAGATTCAGTTGCTGTCAATGGTGGAATGACAAGTAGAGGTAATCTTGCCGCTATTTGCATAGAAGCTTTATCTAATCAGAATGCAAAAAATAAAACATTTGAAGCTTTTGATGATGAAACAATCAAGCCTGATACTTGGCAAAATTCTTTTTCAACTCTCTTATCTGATGAGAAGCAGTAATTAACATCTACTATTACGATTCAGACGAACCAAATGGCTATGAAGAAGAAGAGTAGAGTTACCTCCCATAATGTAGCTAAATTGGCTGGTGTTTCACGATCAGCTGTATCAAGAACATTTACACCAAATGCCAGTGTCTCATCAGCGACTAAAGAAAAAGTAATTAAAGCAGCTAATGAACTTGGTTATCGTCCCAACGTTATGGCACGAAGCCTTATAACAAAAAAAACCCAATTGATTGGCTTGGTTATGGATGATTGGGATAATCCTTTCTTTGTCAGTACTTTAAAAAGTTATAGTGAAAAACTAAAAAAAGAAAATTACCAAATTATTTTAGCAACCATCAACAAAAATAGTGACATTGATAATTCGATTGAGTTTCTAATGCAATATCAAGTGGATGGGATCATCATGCTTTCGGCATTGCCTTCTAGTGATTTAGTTGCTTCATGCAATCAAGAACATACGCCCATAGTTTTAGTGGGTAACTCATCGAAAGAAATAAAAGCATGCACGGTAAATATAGATCATAGTATGATCGGAAAGAACTTAGCTAATTTAGCTTTAGAACTAGGATACAGTCGTATTGTCCTTGTAAGGGGAGATAAGAATATTAAAACAGGTATTCGAAGAACTAAGGCATTTAATAAAGTTTTAGAAAAAGAACACAAAGGTATAGTTGTTGCCCATCTTACAGGCATATCTGGCTATGATGCAGGTCGAAATGCCATGGCAGAAATTATAAAAACAAAACCTGATCTTGTAATATGNTCTTCAGATTTAACTGCACTGGGTGTTATCGATGGGGCACGAGTAGACTGTAATCTTGATATACCCAAAGACATTGCTGTAATTGGATTTGGAGATAGCCCAATATCTTCCTGGGGAATGAATCGTTTAACAACTGTTCAATTGCCACTTCAAAGTTTGATTGATGAATCCATTCATTGTCTATTTAGACGTATTAATGATCCTGAACTGTCCCCTAAAGAGGTTTACCTGCAATCAGATATAATAAGTCGTGATACAACTAGGCAAGTCTAGTCTTCTTGGAACGAAAATTATTCTGGTTTTATAAATTTGAATATAAATCGATCCGATTTCCCTCGTATATTAGGCATCATAACCATGGTATCGAGAGTATCATTGGGCTGATTTAAAATGTTATTGTCAGCAATAAAGTGAAAGCCGGCACTTTCAATTTCTTGTTTAACGAGAATTGGGTCTATACGATGCAGTTTTTCCACATCTCTTAAATTGGATCCTTCTTCAGCTGAATGATCAACTACTAGCAGTGTACCTCCCGGCTTAACAGCNNTGAATAGCGCTTCATTCATAGTAGCTGTATCAATATTCAATTGTGATAAATGTGTATCATGATAAATCAATATAATAACAGCCATATCAAGGGATTCAGGAAAGATTGGATTATTGAATGTACCCATAATACTGGTAACATTTTCAAGTTCTTCTGCTATTGGATCAGTTGGATTTCCATTTTTAAAAACACGTGAAAACTCAATGCCATTAAAACCATATACATGACCTTTAGGCCCAACAATATCACTTAGAATTCTTGTGTAATAACCACCAGCTGAACCAATGTCAGCAACTATATCACCAGGCTTAATACCTGAAAAAAGCATAACATCAAATGGCTTTCTATCAATATCACGTTTCCTATCTTTTTCAGGTCTTGATTTATTGCTGACTGCCTTCTTGATAGCGGGTTGAATGTATCCATCATTTGAGCTTTCTATATTTTTAGCACTAGAGACTGATGCTAATAAAATAACCATACAAAAAGTTGATATTTTTATTTTCATAACTATTTTTTAATCCTATATAACTGTTTTTAATAAAATATTTTGAATCAAGTTAGTCCATAAACATTCGATGTAGATATAACATATCTTTATCATAAGCATTAAATGTTTTATCTATAGTCTCATTATTGCCCAATGCTTCAATGGCTAGATTGGCTACATCTATTCTAGCAATAAAGCTAAAAGCTAAATGATCTTCNGTTAGCTTTGCATTACCTGAGGTTTGACCATTACTGAACCCACCGGGACGAATAATAGTATAAGCAAGNCCACTAGCACGAAGATGATCTTCAGCTTTTTCTTTAAGTGCAATGACGTCTTTATGGCCTCGACGAGCGAGTGGTGGTAAAGCATCATGGGATTGTCCTGTGCCAATGACTGTAATGAATATAAATCGTTTAGCTCCTGTTGCTTTTGCTGAATCTATAATATTACGATTCCCTATAAAGTCTGGTCGCTTATTTGGATCCATCTTTACTTCACCTTTAATCCTTGCTTGAATAAAATTCTGTCTTTCAGGTAAATCTTTAGCAGAAGTACCCAGTGTTGAAATTACTGTACCAAAGTTGTTTTGTGAAAAAATAGCTTGGACTTGTTCTTTAATAAGTGCNTCTGCAATAACTTGTTTAACTCCAAGTTCAGTTAATTTTTCAACATTAGAAGTAGATCGAACCATAGCTGTCACATCTTCTCCACGATCTAATAACTTTTTAATAATTTCAAGTCCTACGCCTCGAGTTCCTCCAACGATTAGAATTTTATTTGAAGGAGTCACATAATCTGAAGAGGTTAAAAATTTTTTGGGCGTATGGTAAATACCACTATTTAAGATAATATAACTGCTTATTAAAACTATTAAAGCAACTAATAAGTAACCTAGTGAACGGAGTATTATTGAAATTATATTCATATGTTTCTATGCTGAACTAATTGTAAAAAAATTAGAATAATAAGAGTATAATTTCTTGAAGAATATTGCAAACGTGTGCAATACTCCATAGCTATATAATAATAATGGAGGATAATATGGGTATTAGTGAGGCGATCTATAAACGTGGGAAAACCGCAGGTGTTTTTCCTTCACTTTCATCACGCCGAGATGAAGCCTATATGAATTTTATTGAAGATGCTCGTAACTTATTGTTGCATGCTCAACAAAAACCCATTGGCGAATATAGCAAATTATTGTTGAAAAATGCTGGTAAGAGTATGGAACCTGATATCAGAAGTACAGAAGAAGCAATTGATTTACTGATGAATGACAACGTTTTAAAAACTTATTATCGAATAAAGCGCACCCTTCAAGAATCCTTTTGGGAATGCACTTATAATTCGCTTAATATGCGAAAAAATGACTTACTAGAAGCACTCGATGATGCTGAAAAAATTGGCCCTGGCACAGTCACTTATGACCCAGAATTTTCTATACCTAAGTATGCTACTTCAGAGATACATATTCAGCCTGGTGGCAATGTCAATGAACCACTTTCTGGTCTTCTTTATGATTACGGTTCAAAGGTTTTTATGGGTGGTGCTGCAGATAATGATATGTTCGCTGATATGCAAGCCAGTTCAATTGGTACTCCTCAAAATGGCGAAGTAAATCGCATACTTGATCTTGGATGCAGTGCAGGCGTAACTACTTCAGCTTTGAAACGAATTTATCCAGACGCTGAAGTTTATGGAATAGATGTCAGTTCCCATATGGTTCGATACGCACATGCGAGAGCTCTAGAACAAGATTATGATATAAATTTTATGCAAATGCTTGCTGAAGATCTTGATTTTGATAACCATCATTTTGATATTGTGGTGGCTAATCTATTATTTCATGAAGTTCCAGTTTCAATATCAAAGAAAATTCTTTCAGAAACCTTAAGAGTATTGAGACCAGGAGGGAGCTTTACATTAATTGATTTTCCTGGGGATAAAACAAGAGATGTCTATACTATGTTTTTTGGAGCAATGGATGCTGCTGATAATAATGAACCTTTTTTACCTGGATTTGTACGTTCCAATGTCGAAGAAATTATGGAAGATATTGGCTTTGAGATGAGTCCATACGATCCTAATAAGTTTATACTCGCAGCTAGAATAGGATTTAAGCCAAACAATTAAATGAGTAACAAATGACAGATAAAAAATTAAATGATCTTGAAGATCTAGAAAATCTTCCTGGTTTTAAACGTGGGAATCCTACCTATTTTGAAAACGAGGTTATTGATCATCTTATTTCCATAACACTTGAGCTGGGTGCGGAGCTATGGGTTATTAAAGATAGACTCGCCCATGTTGAGGAAATTTTATCGGAGGAGAATAAGTTGACTTTAGACGCACTTGATACCGGTAAACCATCAGCTTTACTCCAAGAAAAACTTGATGAAGAGCGTAAGAAAATTATAAAACGTATTTATGGCAGACTCTATTCTAAATATGGTGGTGAAGAGGTTGAAGAGCAAAGCGCTATTTAGATTTTAATTACATAAGGGATTACAAATATTTCAATTCGTGATCGAAAAATTAGTCTTCCAATTAAGCTTGCCCACGGAACAGGGTTGGCTGCAGAAGCTATTAAGTCAAACTCCTTAGAATTTTTCTTATTATTCTATTATGTTCAAGTTTTACACTTGGATCCTCTTTTAGCAGGCACTGCTCTTCTTATAGCATTGGTGTTTGATGGGATTTCAGATCCTATTGTTGGTGCATTTTCAGATGATTTTCATTCTAAATTAGGCAGACGCCACCCATTTATGTATGCATCTGCAATACCATTTGGATTAGCTTTCTATTTGCTTTTTAGTCCACCAGAAAGTTTTTCAGGGGTAAGTCTTTTTTTATGGCTAACAGCTTTTGCAATTACACTACGTTTAATGATGACTTTGTTTCTTGTCCCTTATTATGCTTTGGGAGCTGAGTTAACTGAAAACTATAGTGACCGTACAGCGCTTGTGGCTATAAGAAATATGTTTTCATTTATTGCCGCCATGATTTTATCTATAGTTGCCTTTACGGTTTATTTTAAGTCCACCGATGCTTATCCCCAGGGTCAGCTTAATCCAGAGGCTTATCCTGCTTTTGCATTCACGTTTGCTATCGTGTCCGTTATTGTAATACTTGTTTCAACCCTAGGTACTCAATCGCAGATTCCTTTTATGCATAAAAATAAGAGCGATAAAGGACTATATACCGATAGCTTCAGTAGTTTTTATAAATACTTTTACAAAGGACTTCGTGAGGTTTTAAAAAATCGTTCATTTCTTTCAATCTTTCTTGTCTCCATTACTTTTTTTATATTAAGTGGCCTACAGCGTGCACTTGTATTGCATATGAATACTTATTTTTGGGCCCTAGAGACATCACAAATACAATATATGTTTTATGCTTTCTTTACCTCAACTGTATTAGTTATTCCATTGGTAAAATACATCATGAATTGGCTTGATAAAAAAAGAACAATGTATTTAGGGTTATCAATAATTCTAACTTCCTTTGTCTTACCTACAATTCTTCGCCTCATTGGACTGTTTCCAGAAAATGAAAGTCCATTATTATTGCCCTTCTTAATTATTAGTCAAATCACAACAGGTTTTGGTATGGCAATTATGGTTGTAGGGATGGGATCAATCATGGCAGATATTGCTGATAATCAAGAGCTACAAAATGGCAAGCGTCAAGAGGGCTTAATTTTCTCTTTTATAGGTTTAGCTGGTAAAGCTACATCAGGAGTAGGGCATTTCTTAGCAGGATTAACACTTTCATTGATATCGTTTCCTACGACAGAAAATGTCACTGCCAAAGATATACCTGAAGATGTTATTTTTAATCTTGGCATGGTGTATGGGCCCAGTGTTTTAGTTTTTGGCTTGGTGTGTTTTTATTTTTTTTCCTACTACAACATCACTCGTGAAAGTCATGAAAAAACTTTAGAAATTTTGAGTCTGAGACGTTTAGAATCTAAAAATAAAAATCATGAGGACACTCCATGAGTTCATTATCTTTAAATAATATTGAGCCTACTATTGATAGTGCCAAGATTTTTCTTAAACGTGGTCGTCAAAAAATGTTCATTAATGGAGAATGGGTTGATGCTTATGATGGCTCTACTTTCGAAACCATTGATCCTGGGACAGGCACTGTAATAAACGAGTTAGCTAAGGGAAGTATTGCTGAAATCAATGATGCAGTGGATGCTGCACGAATGGCACTTGAGAGTGATCAATGGCATAACATGTTACCGATTGAGCGAGCAAAAATTCTCAATAAAATTGCTGATATTATGGACAACAATATCGAAGAATTATCTGAACTAGAAACTTTAGATCAAGGCAAACCATTGTATGTTTCTCGTTGGGCTGAAATCCCAGGTGCAATTGATCAATTTCGCTATTTTGCTGGTGTCGCAAGAACCATTGAAGGGCAAACCATTAATTCTTCCATCAGTTATCAACCTGAAGGTAAAAAAACATTTAGCTACACACTACGACATCCTTTAGGTGTCGTTGCTTGCATTACACCTTGGAACTCACCTTTGGTTTTAACTGCAATGAAAATAGCCCCAGCACTCGCTGCAGGTTGCACCATTGTTTTAAAACCAGCAACACTGACCAGCCTAACAGCTGTCCGTTTGGTTGAAATATGTCAGCAGGCAGGCCTCCCAAAGGGTGTTCTGAATTTAGTCACTGGATCTGGTAGCACCGTAGGAGAAGCACTAGCCATGCATCCAGATGTTGATAAGGTTTCCTTTACTGGCTCAACTGAGATTGGTCGTAGAGTGATCAAAGCAGCTGGAGAATCTAATCTTAAAAAAGTCCAGGTGGAACTTGGTGGTAAGTCACCTCAGATAGTGATGCCTGATGCAGACCTTGATTTGACTATTCCTGGCGTTGCTAATGCAATCTTTTTTAATGGTGGCCAAGTTTGTGTTGCTGGATCACGACTGATCGTTCATAAGAGTATTTCTGATCAACTGATTGAAGGTGTTGCTAAATATGGTCGCGAGATGGTTATGGGTCATGGACTTGATCCGAAAACACAGATGGGACCTTTGGTAGCNAAGGATCATGCAGAATCTGTGAAAAAATATGTTGATGATGCTGTATCCGTTGGTGCTAAATTAATCTCAGGTGGTCATATTTTAGGTTCTTCAGGTTGCTATATGGAACCTACCATAGTTGGCAATATTGAACAGGATATGAGTATATTCAAAGATGAAGTTTTTGGGCCAGTACTTACAGTTTCGGTATTTGCAGATGAAGAGCAAGCAATTGCTTTAGCCAATGATAGTTCCTATGGTTTAGCAGCTTCCATATGGACAGAAGGACTGTCCAATACCCATCGAATAGCTGATTCTATAAATGCAGGTGTCGTTTGGGTGAATAGCCACTTAATGTTCGATGCAGCTCTACCCATTGGTGGTTGGAAGCAATCTGGTTGGGGTCAAGAATCAGGTCATCAAGCGGTGTCAAACTATCTCAAAGATAAAACTGTTACCTCAATTATATAGTCTAATAAAGAAAAGAGGTTAAGATTCAATTTGTCATAAAATGTTTAAGGACTATATTTAGGAATAAATTAAAAATAGTAATCTTTTTGGCAGTTTAGTTTTTTAAAAAAATTAGTGAATAAGATTATTTAACCTTTATAATCATCAAAAGTAATTCATTAGCGCCCGTAGCTCAACTGGA
>JGI26060J43896_10000284_pt1 | contig 18285 bp, 20 predicted proteins | sample MarorgKNORR_S2LV_6_FD_43896 | JGI IMG/M metagenome (IMG submission 43896) | reverse complement strand
TACGATTGGATTTCTCAATATGAATCCGGCCATTGCTTTCCTGGAGTAAAGAGTTATCTCGGATGTGGAGAAAACAACCCGTTAAATTGGGGCGAAGAAGTTCTTAAATTTTTTATAGATAACCCAAAGGTAATTTCAGGTTAAGTTTTCCTCAAAAAACCATCTTCTTCAGCAAGCATCTCCGCTCTCAATTTTAAATACTTAGCGAGAACTAAATTATCAATCCCTAAAGACTGGTCTTTAGCCTTAGCCCATAAATCAGGAAGAACATCTTCTTTCTTAAGTTCGGCAACAACTATTCCAATATGAAATCTATTAGCTTTAATCAAAATTTAAATAAGTATAAGTTTAGGTCTATGCAAAAGTTTCCTAAGTGGTAATATCAGTACCTAAATATTACCGTTTAAATGTAACAAGGTATCCAACTAACCATTAAAAAGACAATTATAAATCAAGTCATGAAAAACTCCTTACTATCTTCACCATTAAAATCAGATATCGATAATAAATCTGAAGAATTCGCAAACTACAAAGCAGCCATGTTGGAGAAGCTGGATGGGATTGAAGATCTATTGGACTACGTTGAACTTGGCGGTGGAATGCATCATCACGAAAGACTTGCTGCCAGAGGGAAAATGCCCGTAAGAGAAAGAATCGCTAATTTCCTTGATCCTGACACACCCTTTTTAGAAATAAGCTCTTTAGCAGCGTATGCCTCAGACTATCCTGTTGGTGGTGGTTGTGTTGCAGGAATAGGCATTGTTGCAGGGACTGAAGTGGTTATATTTGCCAATGACCCAACCGTTTTAGCAGGCGCAATGCATGCTTATTCAGGAAAGAAATGGACCAGGGCGATGGAGATATCTAGAGTTAATAAAATACCTTATGTGCAATTTGTTGAATCTGCTGGTGGGGATCTCAGGATGGGTGGAGGAAAAGGTAAAAGCAAGACTAGAGGCACCATCCTTGGTGCGGGACATTTTGCAGAGTCCGGCAGAACCTTTTACGACGTCACTGAACTTTCAAAATTAAGAATACCAACTATATCAATCGTATTTGGTTCCTCTACTGCCGGAGGTGCTTATCAACCAGGCATGTCAGATTACAATATATTTATTAAGAAACAGTCCAAAGTTTTTCTAGGCGGTCCTCCCCTTGTAAAAATGGCAACTGGTGAAGAATCCGACGATGAAACTCTGGGCGGCGGACAGATGCACGCTGAAAAATCTGGATTAGCTGACTACTTAGCAGAAGATGAAATGGACGCACTAAGAATTGGCAGAGAAGTTGTTTCGCATTTAAATTGGAGAAAGGAAGGCTCCGGACCCACTCACGCTTCAGATGCACCAGTGAACGAAATTGAAGATCTTCTCGGTCTTGTTGATCCGGATCTAAAAAGACCTTTTGATGTTAAAGAAGTAATAAGCAGAGTGGTGGATGGATCAAGATTCGAAGAATTTAAGCCCCTGTTTGGCCAAACCATGGTTTGCGGTTTTGCATCCATACATGGCTACACCGTTGGAATACTAGGAAATAATGGACCCATTTTTCCTGACACTGCCTCAAAAGGGGCTCATTTTGTGCAACTGTGTAATCAAATAGATGTTCCTATTATCTTTTTACAAAACATTACAGGGTTTGTCGTTGGTAAAGACTACGAACGCGACGGACAAATTAAAAAAGGTGCTCAATTCTTAAATTCAGTTTCTAATTCCACCGTTCCTCATTTGACCGTCATTTTAGGCAATTCATATGGGGCAGGAACTTATGCTATGTCAGGAAGAGCTTTTGATAACCGTTTTACTTTCCTTTGGCCTTCAGCAAAAATTGCCGTAATGGGACCCCAACAAATTGCTGGTGTTATGTCTATCGTTAGGCGTGCAAGAGCAGCTAGAACTGGTGAAAAATTTGACGAGAAAGAAGATGCACAAATGGTTGCATTTGCAGAACGAGTTCAAGAAGAAGGGTCCTTAGCCTTAAGAGCTACAGGTGCAATTAGTGATGATGGAATTATTGATCCAAGAGACACAAGAACAGTACTTGGTTTATGCCTTTCAGTAGTGAATGGAAAAGCCGTTGAAGGTGCACCAGGATATGGAGTATACAGACTATGACTTTTCATAAATTACTTATTGCTAATAGAGGTGAGATTGCGTGCAGGATAATAAAAAGTGCCCATGATATGGGTATAAGCTGCGTTGCAGTCTATGTAGATGCAGATGCGGATTCTCTTTTTGTTAAACAAGCAGATGAAGCGATAAGACTCTCAGATTCTTATTTAAATTCTAAAGAAATTATTGCTGCAGCTAAATCTACTGGAGCACAAGCCATTCATCCTGGTTATGGTTTTTTATCAGAGAATGCTAAATTCTCAAGAGACGTATTGAAAGAAGGCTTAATCTGGGTTGGTCCAAATTCAAGAGTTATCACATCCATGGGCGATAAACTCAAAGCCAAAGTGTTGGCAGAAAAAGCCGGCGTCCCTACTCTCCCCATGACTACTGATCCTAAAAAGGCAGGGTCAATCGGCTTTCCAGTTCTGATCAAGGCTGCTGCTGGTGGCGGAGGTAAGGGAATGAGAATAGTTGAAACTAAAAAAGACTTAAAAGAGTCAATACTTAGTGCTCAAAGAGAAGCTTTATCTGGGTTTGGAGATGACAGGGTATTCATAGAGCGTTACGTGGGTTCTTCAAGGCATATTGAAATTCAAATACTTGGAGATTCTCACGGAAACGTTGTTCATTTAGGTGAAAGAGAATGCTCCATTCAAAGAAGGCACCAAAAAATAATAGAAGAATCGCCTTCGCCGAGAGTAAATCCCGAAATGAGACAAGCAATGGGCGAAGCTGCTGTTAATCTAGCTAAGAAGCTAAAATATGAATCTGCAGGAACCGTTGAATTCCTAGTTGATGATAAAACAGGAGAATTTTGGTTCCTAGAAGTAAATACCAGGTTGCAAGTAGAGCACCCTGTGACTGAAGGCGTAACTGGTAAGGATTTAGTTTATGAGCAACTTAGAATTGCCCGAGGAGAAGAACTAGGCTATGAACAGGATGATGTCAAATGGAAAGGCTCCTCAATAGAAGCAAGACTTTATGCAGAAGACCCCTCTAATGACTTTCTTCCAGCTACTGGTCAACTGATAGCCTATCAACCAGATGCAAATATTGAAGCAAGATGGGACACCGGAGTGGAACAAGGTTCAGTGATCGGAACTGATTTTGATCCAATGATCGCCAAAGTAATTAGCACTGGAAAAACAAGAACAGATGCTGCCAATAAACTGGCTCTTGCTTTGGAATCACTGCACATCGGCGGAGTTATCACAAATAGAGATTTTTTAGTTTCATCATTAAGATCTGAAGAATTTCATCAAGGTCTTACTACTTCTGATTTTATTGAGAAGGTTGATCCGCAAAGAAAAATTCCCATGCTGGGAGAAACTTTAAAGCTTGCATCTTCGGTCGCTGCTCTTTGGATTCAAGGCTTAAATAGAAATAATTCTAAAACGCTTAATCAAATTCCATCGGGATGGAGAAACTCGAGACTTCCTAAGCAAAAATTATCATTTAAGTGCTTAGAAGAAGAAGCAACAATCACTTATCAAATACGCAGAGACGGGTCTTTTGATTTAAATGAAGGGTCTATTGCTAAAATATTTAACTGGAGAGAATCTGGAATAGATATTGAAATAGATGGACAACGTTTCTTTTCAAAGGTCACTAAAAATAACGAGACTGTTGTGGTTCATATGCCTTGGGGAGATGCTGTTCTAGAGATATTACCAAGATTTGTCATGCCAGGAAGTGANGTCCAAGCGGGAGGTTTAATTGCACCCATGCCAGGAAAAGTAATTGATCTAAAAGTAAAAGTTGGATCTAAAGTTAAAAAAGGGGAAACTTTAGTTATTTTAGAGGCCATGAAAATGGAACATCAAGTAAAGGCTTCTGAAGATGGCAAAGTCAGTAAACTCTTAATTCGGAAAGATGATCAACTTGAAAATGGTGCTCTTCTAATGGTTGTAGACCCTAAGTAAATTTTTGTGGCTCTTTCTCTAAGTAATTCAAATCAACTTAATATAATTGAGGGGTCAGTGAAGACACCCAAACCTCTATTATCAAAATCTAAAGAAAAACTCTTATCAATTAGACAAAAAAAAGCTCTTGAAGATTTAGAAGAGCTGATCAAAGGCGGCTACCCGCAGCTAACAATGTCTGAAATAGCGGCTAATCTTAAAGTTTCTTTNAGAACTTTATATGAAATAGCCCCTAAGAAAGAAGAATTAATTTTGATAGCAGTNGACAGATTNCTGTTTAAAATTGGAGCAGCTGCACAAAAGGCAATTAATTTAAGTGACTCACCCATGGCTAAATTAAATGCATTTCTTAATGAAACAAATAAAGCGACAGAGAGAAATACTCTTGCTTTCACAGAAGACTTTGGAAGGATCCAAGGTGCAAAAGATTTGGTAGACTCGCATGAAAATTACGTCATGAATGTAACGGAACAACTCCTGGAAGAAGCAATAATTGCCAATGAAATAATTTCTATTGATACGTCGGCAATGGCTTTAATCTTGTCAGGTCTCAGCAGAGAATTGGATAAGAAATACTTAAAGAAAGAACTTAAAATTACCCCTTCTGATGCTTTAAAAGAAATAATAGAAGTTATTTTTAAAGGTCTNAAAAGAACCGAATAGAATTATTGGAGAAATTATGAATAGTGAAAAAGAAAAGATAATAATTGGAAATTGNAGCGGGTTTTACGGNGATAGGCTCTCAGCAGCTAAAGATATGGTTGAGGGAGGTCCTATTGATGTTTTGACGGGTGACTATTTAGCAGAGCTAACCATGACAATTCTCTATAACCAGAGGATGAAGCGAGGTGAAGACCAGGGATATGTGGGAACTTTTTTAAAACAATTCACTGAAATAGCTAAAGCTTGTGAAGAAAAGAAAATAAAAGTTGTCACTAATGCTGGAGGGCTTAACCCTTCATCAATGGCTTCAAAGATCGAAGAAATAGTCGATGAATTAGGCGTGAGTCTAAAAGTTGCCTACATTGATGGTGATGATTTAGCTCCCAGAATAGAAGAACTTAATGACGCTGGAGAAAAGCTAAATAATATGGAAAAAGGCATTGCCCTAGAAGAACGCGGTAAAAAAACCTTAACAGCAAATGCCTACTTAGGCGCTTGGGGTATTAAAGAAGCTCTAGATGCGGGCGCAGATGTTGTAGTTTGCCCAAGAGTGACNGATGCTGCTGTAGTGATCGGTCCAGCGGCTTGGAAATTTAACTGGTCGAGGAATGATTTTGATGCTTTAGCAGGNTCTTTAGCNGCTGGTCACATAATAGAATGTGGAGCNCAAGCCACCGGTGGTAANTATTCCTTTTTTCAAGAAGTTCCTAGTTTTAAAAATGTTGGGTATCCAATTGCAGAAATATTTGAGGACGGAAGTTTTACAATCACCAAACACCCAGGAACTGGCGGACTTGTTTCAGTTGGAACGGTCACTGCACAACTTCTATATGAAATCAGCTCTCCGGCCTACATGAATCCTGATGTCATAGGTCATTTTGATACCTTAAAAATTGAACAAGAGAGTGACGAGAGAGTTCACGTCTCTGGATGCAGAGGCAGTAGCGCTCCAAAAACACATAAAGTCTGTATTAATCTTTCTGGTGGCTTTAGGAATGGAAGTGAAATACTTCTAACAGGTTTAGACATTGAAGAAAAAGCTAAATTGGTTACAGATCTAATATTTGATAATGTTGGAGGAAAGGAACAATTTGATAAAGTAGACATACAGTTGATTAGGACAGACAAAGAAGATCCAAACTCCAATGAAGAAGCCCAAGCTTCATTAAGAATATCCGTCATGTCTTCAAATCCGGATCTTGTCGGAAGATTGTTTAGCGCTAAAACTACTGAGTTGGCACTAGCTTCAATTCCAGGTTACACAGGAAGAGCTGGGATTGCTACCGGTCACTTCATAGAATATTGGCCTGCCTTGGTAGACAGCAAATTCATAAAAGAAAACGTACACATTGATGGAAAGACCATAGAAGTCATACCAACAAGCCAAATGGATTATGAAGAAATTTACTACCAGAAAGAACCTTACGAGAATATTGTTCCAGAAATAAGTGGCTATAAAAAAGTCCCTTTTGGTAAGTTATACGGAACCAGATCAGGGGACAAAGGTGGCTGTGCAAATTTAGGTGTTTGGGCTAAACAACAAGATGCTTATTCTTACTTGTTTGAATTCTTAACGGTTGAGAAAATCAAAGAACTCTTGCCGGATCTTAAGGAATTTGAAATAGATCGCTATGAGTTACCAAACATTCTATCCCTTAACTTTTATGTGCATGGAATACTTCAAGACGGAGTATCTTCATCCACAAGACTCGATGGTCAGGCTAAATCTTTAGGAGAGTATCTGAGAGCTAAGAATATTGAAGTACCAGAATTCCTAATTAACTAAATAAATAGAGATTAATATGAACGATCAAAAAAAATTATCACTTGAAGGGCTAAACTTTGAAGCAACCAAGATAGACATATCAACAAAATATCCTAACCATTACCTTGAACCGTCCTGAACGGAAAAATGCTCTTAATAACGTCATGATGAATGAGCTTAATTATGCTTTCGCTTATGCAAAACAAGAAAGAGAAATAAGAGTTGTTGTAATAGCTGCTGAAGGAGATGTTTTTTGCGCGGGAGCAGATCTAACTAGGCAACAATCAGAATCCAATGTTCCCAGAATAAAAGGATCAGATGATATTAGCTTAGCCATAAGGCATTTATACAAACCGGTAATTTGTAAGATTCAAGGTAAGGTTCTTGCTGGTGCATTATTAATGGTTTCTAATTCAACTCACGCAATTGCCGTTGAGGAAGCAGAATTTTCTGCGCCAGAGATACTAAGAGGCCTTTGGCCCTTTATGGTAATGGCAGGCTTTTCAGAGTTATGCCAAAAAGAGCCGGTCTGGACTTTGCAATGCGCGGTCAACCTATCAATGCAAGGAAAGCAGAAGAATGGGGACTAATAAATGAATCAGTGCCAGCAGAAAAGTTAGATGAAACGGTTGCAAACTTAGCTGCAGAGTTAGCTAGTCTGGCTCCAGGTACAATGCAATTTGGGCTGGAAGCTTATGAAAAGCAAGACTCAATGAGTTTTGATGACGCCCTTCCCTATTTGCAGGAACAAATTGCTAAGTGTTTTGAAGGGGATGACGCAAAAGAAGGCATTGCAGCTTTTCTAGAAAAAAGAAAACCTAACTGGGATTAAACTAGTTGTCTTTAGTGGTAGCTAAATAAATAGCTATAAGGACTATAGCACCACCAAATCCCTGCAAAAGTGAAATAGCTTCACTTAAAATTAACCATCCAAACACTGCAGCTGCTATCGGCTGTATTAGAAGTATCAACGAAGAAAGATGGGCTGAAACTTTTGAAATACCATAGGTTATTAATCCTGAAGCTAAAGTCTGACTAATAACAGCATAAGCAATCAAAACCGTCCAGCCCTGATAGCTGGAAGGAAAAAATGAATCCGCCTCTATAAGGCTTATTGGTAATAGAAAAATAGCCGTGAATACAGTGGAGTAAAAAAGAGCCTTAGCCGGTGATAAAAAATTAGTTACGTTTTTAATACTCAGTATGTAACCAGCATAAAAGACGGCTGCGATGATGCCCAAAGAATCGCCGAACAATCTAGATTCATCAGAACCACTTCCAGCCAACACAACTAAAAACACACCAACCATTGCAAGTGACAAAACAATAAAAAAAGAAGACTTAATTTTATGCCCTAGGAAAAGAAAACCAATTACTGCAACAAAAATAGGAGCGGTATTTGCCATTAATGTGGCATGAGCAACAGATGTAAAACTGATGGACCAGTTCCAAAACGACATATCTATAGCAAAGAAAGCTCCAGAAAGTAATAACAAAGGGAGAAGTTTGTTCTCCTTAAGCGCCCCTAAAGAAAATTCTTCTTTTTCTATTCTTAGCCACACGTATAGGAAAGGGATTGCCAAGAAGGCCCTATAGAATGCTGTTAAAGACGGAGAGGTTTCACTGTACCTGACAAATATAGCTGAAAGGCCCAATAAAACAGCACCGCAAGACAAAGCCAGCAGACCTTTTACAAATGTTTTTGAATTTTCCATTTAACAGAATAAAACCTAAGTTATACTTCATTATCATGGAAAACTTGAGAGAAAACAGCCAAGAAGTTATTTCTGTTTCGGAAGTTAATAAAAGAGCTAAGAATTTATTAGAAAAAGAATTCTCAAGCACGTGGATTGAAGGAGAAATATCTAGCTTTACTGCGCACAGTTCCGGACACTGGTATTTCACCATAAAAGATGAGAAGTCGTCGCTGAGCTGCGTAATGTTTAGTTACGATAATAATAAAATTCTCTTTGAACCCCAAGTTGGAGATAACCTCATAATAAANGGAAAGATCAGTCTTTACAGTCCAACTGGCAGGTTTCAGCTCAACGTAAAACACATAGAATTGGCAGGCGAAGGAGCCTTATTGAGGGCATTTGAGCAATTAAAGTTCAAGTTAGAAAAAGAGGGCCTTTTTGATACAGGCAATAAAAGGCCACTNCCTCAAATGCCAAAGAAAATAGGAATCGTAACCTCCTCTGATGGAGCAGTTTTCCAGGATGTGATCAACGTATTAGGAAGAAGAGCTCCCAACATAGAACTAATTCTTATACAGACTGCCGTGCAAGGAGAAAGAGCTCCACCTGAAATTTGTTCAGCAATCTCAAAAGCTCGCTCCATAAAAGATATAGATGCGATTATTCTTGCAAGAGGCGGTGGGTCCATAGAAGATCTTTGGGCTTTTAACAACGAATCTGTGGCAAGGGCCATTCATAAATCTGATATCCCAATTATTAGTGCCGTAGGGCATGAAACAGATTTTACGATTGCTGATTTTGTAGCAGACTTGAGAGCACCAACACCCTCAGCGGCAGCAGAGATAATTAGTCAGTCATACAGCCAACTCAATGAATCATTGGAAGGCTATAAACAGTTAATTGTAAATGCCATTACTAGCCTGATCAAAAGGGAATTTAAGGAACTGCAAAATCTGAGTAAAAGACTTAGACATCCAGGGGATAAGTTGAGGGAGTTGTCTCAAAAATTAGATAATACTGAAACGTATATCAATAAATCCATACAAAATCATTTGCTTTCACAACGCAATTATTTAAATCTTCAATCAAGTAAATTATTGCAACAATCTCCATTTCAGAACCTTCAAGAATCAAAACATAAGCTGTATGATCTCAGCAAGAGCNTAACTTTTTTGATCTCTCAAATCAGCAAAGAAAAGCGATCATCCCTANTGGCACTCTCTTCTACTTTAGAGGCTGTAAGCCCTCTGGCTGTTCTGAATCGAGGATACTCAATCTTGACAACCAAAAGTGGGAAAGTTGTGACGGATGAAAAAGAAGTAGAGACTGGTGAAGAACTGACTGCCAAATTAAAAGAAGGCGAAATCAGAACTAAGGTGTTATAAAAAATGGTTAGAAGTAATTTTCTAATAGCTTTTTTCTTCTTGTGTTCTTGCTCCAGCATGAACATTACTAATAGTTTTAATTGTTCCTATCCGATGCATTCTCCTTATCCTGGGGGCGTTTTAAATGTTCAGATTGACGGTGCTTTATTCGATGCAAATAAAGAGGACATTACAGTTGGTCAAAGCCCTTACATGGTATGTCGCGCTGGGTTTAAGAATGTGAATCTTATTTCTCCTATTCCACTCTCCTCGAAAAAAAGTCAATTAGATATAGTATTAAATAATAATGTAATTGAAAGCATTCCTCTGATTAATAAAGAATACAGAGAGTCCAGGATTACCATTACCAATAATGATATGGTTAGCCCTCCCAAAAAAATGCTCCCTAGAATTAAATTGGAAGCTTCGATTATTAAGGCTGCTAAGAATATCAATAGTTTATCAAACTATTTTGTATTGCCGATGAAAATGCCTATAAAAGGAATAGAAAGTAGTGAATTTGGTGTTAAAAGATTTATCAATGGAGCGCCAAGAAATAGACACACAGGTCTGGATATAGCAGCACCTGAAGGAACAGATGTTTATGCGCCACTTGATGGGATAGTTTTATTAAGTGAAGAATTCTTTTACAGAGGAAATATTATTTATATTGACCATGGAAATGGTCTGGTGAGTAGTTTTTCACACTTACAGAAAAGTCTTGTTGAGAAAAACAGTAAAGTAAAAGCTGGAGATTTAATAGGAAAAGTAGGAAAAACCGGAAGGGTTACTGGCCCTCACCTGCATTGGGAAGTATCTATTCTTGGAACTACGGTTGATCCTAAGTTATTCTTGAGAACAACTAATTAAGATTCTTGATAACTTTTAAGGAGTGCTTCTAGGCTTTCTTGTGTCTGAGGTCCGATTAAGGTCTCTCTCAATTGCCCCTTTGTATCCAGGATATAAGTTGCGGGTAAGCTTGGTGGTGCTTCCCACCCAAAGAGCAATCCAGGATTGGTCAAAATGCTTGGGATATTAACTTTAAATCTCACAATTTGATCTTGCAGCTCTTCACCTTCTAACTCATCAAAATTGAAGGCAAGAACTAAGACGTCTTCTTTNTTNTCGTTGTAAAAATTAGTTAATTCTGGCATTTCCTTAATGCAAGGCGGGCACCAATCAGCCCAATAATTCACCACCAACCATTTTCCTTCTAAATCAGAAAGTCTTCCATTGGAGCCATCAGCTAAATCAAAATCTGGCTTGCTGCATCCTGTAAAGAATGAAACTGCAACTAAAGCAAAAATAAATCTACATACATTGGGTAAAGAATTAAGCATAGGAGTTAAACTGTGTTTAAAATATTAATAATATGAGTAATTTTATCATCTATCACAATCCTAGGTGTAGTAAATCAAGACAAACTTTAGCTCTGCTGAATGAGAAAGGCTGTGAACCGAAAATTTTTTTATATCTAGAAGAAGAATTAACCTTGGAGAATCTTAAAGAGGTTTTGCAAAAACTAAATATGGAGCCAAGAGATTTATTGCGCAAAGGAGAAGAAGAATACAAAAAGAACAACTTATCAAATGATAAATTTAACAATGAAGATCTAATTAACTTTATGATTAAGCACCCTAAACTTATCGAAAGACCCATAGTTATAAAAGAGAATAAAGCCGTCTTGGGCAGGCCACCAGAAAATGTACTTAAACTTTTTATTATGTAACTTACTTCCCTAATAAATGTTAAGTTTACGTTACATAACAATTTATAAGTTAAGATATAAAAATGATAATATGTACATACAACTAATTTTTTAAGGAGAAAGAAAATGGAAGAGAACAAAACACGGTTTCAAAGGATTAAAGAAAATCCCCTTGGCTGGATGTTTACAGGAGATCTATTTTTTCTAACGCTGAATAGTATTTTTTTAATGATGATTGTCTTCATAATAATCTCCATCTTTTCATCCATGTTCTCTAACAACCTTGTGGATCCGGAGGGAAAAGCCCTCGTGATAAACCCTAGTGGCCCTATTGTTGAACAGGTCTCTGGTCCTTCTGATCCATTTCAAACTCTTCTCACTGGCGAACAATCATCAGAACTTTATGTTGGAGATCTGCTAGAGGTTCTTGAAGCTGCTTCCAGCGACGAAAGAATAAAAGACTTAGTGCTTCGTCTTGATAATATTTCAGGAACAGGCCAAGCCGTTTTATATGATGTTGGCTTGGCTTTGAAGAACGTTAAAGAATCCGGGAAAAGAATTATTGCTATTGGCGATCAATATTCTGAAAGTGGGTTCTATTTGGCTTCCTTTGCTGATGAAATAATAATGAATCCTGAAGGGTGGATTCTCTTAGATGGGTTTGACAGAAGTAAAATGTATTACAAATCTTTTCTGGATAAATTAAAAATATCCTTCAATGTTATCAGAGTAGGGACTTTTAAATCAGCGACTGAACCTTACTTAAGAGACGATATGTCTGATGCAGCTAAAGAGGCAAACTTGGCTTATCTTGACGTCTTGTGGGCTTCTTGGGTTAATGTTGTTAGCGCAAATAGATCCTTAACTCCGGAGAGTATTCAATACCTGGTGGACAACGCTGATGAATTGGTTAAAAAGTCTAAAAAAGGCACCGCCGAAGCTTTATTAAACTATGGAATGATAGATAAACTCTTAAGCCGAACCGAGCAAAGAGAATATATGGTTGAGTTATTTGGAGAGTCAGAAACAAAAGAATCCTTTAATAAGATTTCTGGAGGAAGCTATTATCAAGTTTTGCAAGATGAGAAAAAGACAAAGAGCTCTGAGAATAAAATAGCCGTTGTTGTTGCAAGAGGAACAATTATGGATGGAGACCAGCCTCCCGGTACGATTGGTAGTGATTCAACTTCAAGATTAATTAAAAATGCACATGAAGATGAAGCCGTAAAAGCAATTGTCTTGAGAGTGGATTCTGGAGGGGGCGGTGTTTTCGCTTCTGAGGTTATAAGGCAAGAATTATTAAAAGCTCAAGAAAAAGGAATAAAGGTTATTGCTTCTATGGGTAATGTTGCAGCCTCTGGTGGGTATTGGATTTCAACCAATGCGGATGAAATATGGGCTTCCCATAACACCATAACAGGCTCTATAGGAATCTTTGCTTTATTGCCTACAGTAGACAAAAGCTTAGAAAATATAGGTATAAACACTGATGGCGTATCGACTGGTAAGTTGGATGCTAGCGGTGATCCAACTAAAGGACTGAGCCCAATGTTTAAAAACATCATCCAAGCTGAGATTGAACACGGATACGATAAGTTCATCACCCTGGTCAGTGAATCTAGAGGCATTGATAAAAAACAAGTTGATAACATTGCTCAAGGTCGCGTGTGGGCTGGAGAAACAGCCCAGGAATTAGGTTTAGTGGATAAACTGGGAAATATTAAAGATGCTATAAATAGAGCTGCAGAACTAGCTGAAATTGACAGTTATGAAACTTACTACCCATCTGAACCGCTTGACTGGAAACAGCAACTCTTAAGTTCAATTTTTTCTATTAGTGGAGGGATTATTCCTCAGAGCATTCTTGATAATTTCTTTGTAAAAAGTTCTTTAAAAACTCTTAGTGAAATAGAAAGTTTTAACGATCCAAAAGGTATTTATCTTAAGTGTGAAGACTGCTAGATCTCTGAGATAAGAGTTCGCGAACCAGAGAAGGAGATAATTTTTTCTTCTTTTCTAAAGAAAAATCATCAAGCTCTGAAAGCAGCTTTAGCAGGTCGGATAAATTACGAGAAGTGTAAGTTAGTATGTACTTGACGGTCTTCTCTTCAAGTTCGATACCCTTTCTTTCAGCGGATTGCTTTAGTGCTTCTATTTTCTCATTCTCGGTAATTTCTGGAATCTCTACCGCAGTAAAGGCTAATAACCTTGAACGAAGATCTTTCAATCTAACCGTAAGATCTTGAGCAACACAATGTGAAGAGAAGACCAACTTAGTTTCATTAATAAGACTTTGATTAATAAGATTAAAAAGTGCACCTTCCCAATCCTCTNAGTCTTTTAATTTATCAAGGTCCTCTATGAAAACTGCATCCATTTGATCGAGTCCATCTAGAATNTCAGGTTCATTTATTCTAGGATCGGAAAGAGCAACAAAGGCCGTCTTCAAGTTTTGATTTAAAAAACCTCTATTCAATGCCTGCATTAAATAATTTTTTCCTACNCCTGCCCTGCCCCATAAAAGAAAAGAGTTTGAGATAGAAGAGGATTCAACTACATTGCCTAAAATACTTAAAGCTGTGTTTGTAGAATCGCATTTAATAAAGTTTTCTAAACTAACTGACTCATCTAGCTTTATATCAAGAAGAAGTTGCCGAGGGTCTTTAGGAGATATCATGAAATTTGCTTAAAGACTTCCTTGCCTTCTTTTCTTAAATAAGAAATCAAACTTAGTATTATATAAAAAAGAACTCCGGCCATAGCGATGTACTCTAGATAAACAGGAAAGACTTCGAAAGAAGCCCTTAAAAGGACAATTATAAACAGCGCTATGGTCCAACCCGTGTAATGTTTTCCCCATCTGTTAGGCAATGCTGCAGAAGATTCAAAAAGCAATAAATATAAAGTAGAGCCAACAAGAACTATTCCATCTCTGCTTATCATTGTATAAACAAACCATAAAGGGAGTTTGCTTGTGAAAGCCAAAGCAAGCAAAGTTCCTACAATCAAAAACTTATCAGCAAGAGGATCAAGAAATTGACCAAATTTACTTATCCAATTGTATTTTCTAGCCAAGTAACCATCTAAACCGTCAGAAAGCCCTGCGACTATAAAGAGAGTCAGAGCCAAAAGGTCATTGCCCTGGTAAATATATATGCTTATGGGTATTACCAATAAAAATCTTATCGTAGTAATAATATTAGGAATAACTGCAAGCATTAAATTCTTTTTTTATAAATAAAACTGAGGGTCATTCTATCCTTATCATCAGGCGAATGATCAAAATCTTCGCTGGCAATCATAATCTTTTTGAAATCAAGCCTTGAACCCAGTACCTTCACTGATAATTTGATGCCATTATCTTCAATAGTCTTTAAATTCAGATTCTTAACTAATATATTAGAACCAATATTTTCTAATACCTCTTCAAGAGCATCTTGATCTCTAACATTTCTGATGATAACTGGAAGAGTAGTTTCAAGTTTTTTGTTAATGACGAGTTGAGATTCATTATTAATGACGTTAATTAATTCGTTTAGTGAATTCTCGGGGGTATCGGAATTGTCATCAACGGAACTTATACATTGTGAATCTTCCAAGAGAACACCAAAATCATCTCTGTTAAAGCACATCAGCCAATTGTTTAAATTATATCTTTTAGACATTTTAGACATAAAAATACGAGGGGATAATGGCCGCAACATATCTAATAAATTTAAATCAATTAAATCCATCGAAGGGAATNTTGTAGAAGACAGTCGACTTGAAGATATGATCTGAATTTCTTGTTTAGAATTCAAACAAGACCCAACAAACTTTGTATCTAAATTCAAAGAATTTATGGATTCAGTTAAACAGGGCAAATAAACTAATATTGTGGAACTCTGACCGGTCCATAATGGCAATTGATTTTCAATTAATGCATTCCTTATTAAACTGCCATTAAAAGAGAAGCTGCCCTTTAACACACCTTCTTCTTCATTATTTTCTAAGCGGTACTCACTGATGTATTTTTTTGGATCTTTTAGTAAATTTTTTGCATCAAGATTCTCTAAAGTTTCTGAAGAACCTGTAACTTGCACTAATAATGAAATTAATGCTTCTTGCATGCCCCTGTTAATAGAAACTTTATCAGACCCATTCAACTCAACTCGGATATCATAAGAATCCTTCAAGCCATAGACTTGATCAGTAAATATCTCATTACTTAGAGCAGATATAAATAGTAATATATAAAAAAACTTATGCATTTAATCAATAACTAGCAGAACTCTTCTTTGAAGGTTGATAAAATAATGCAAAATCATAACTAAGTCGATGACTTCAAATTCAAAATACAACAATCCTCCAATAAACTACAAAGACGCTGGTGTTGATGTTGAGGCAGGTTATGAACTTATTGAAACAATTAAACCTTATGTAGAAAAAACAAAACGGCCTGAAATCCTATCAGGTTTAGGTTCCTTTTCTGCGCTGAGTCGCATACCTAAGCATATTGAGAACCCATTGTTAGTAACTTGCACGGACGGAGTAGGAACAAAAATAGAGATAGCACGAAGCATGGACCAGTTCCAAACCATTGGGATTGATCTTGTTGCGATGTGCGTTAACGATCTTATTGCCTGTGGCGCTGAGCCTCTTTTATTTCTAGATTACTATGTCACGGACAAGTTAAAGGTTGAAACTGCAGGCGAAGTTATTAAAGGCATAGCCGAAGGTTGCATACTCTCAAATTGTTCATTGGTTGGAGGCGAAACTGCTGAACATCCGGACAGCTTCCCCAAAGACAGCTTTGATCTAGCCGGTTTTGCTGTTGGAGTCGTTGATGAAGAAAAAGTTATAGGATCGAGAGGAGCAAATGATGGGGATAAACTGATAGGCATTTCATCAAGCGGACTTCATTCAAATGGCTTTTCTTTAATCAGAAAGATTTTAAAAGAAAGAGACATTAACTTAAGTGAAAGACTTAAAGACCAAGAACTAGGAGATGCGTTACTCACACCAACTAAGATTTACGTTAAAGACATCCTTAACTTACAAACAAAAATAACCATATCTGCCTTGGCTCACATTACAGGTGGTGGATTTTATGAGAATATCCCAAGAATTCTTAAAAAATCCAGTAAAGCCGTTATAGATTTCAATTTTGAAGACTGGCCCGCAAGAAATTTATACTCATGGATACAGTCAAATGGAGTGACTCAAGAAGACATGTTGCACACTTTTAATTGCGGAATTGGAATGATCGTGGCAGTTGATCCTAATGAGATTAATATTGCTCTTAAAGCGCTTAATAGGGAAGACCAATTTGCAAAGGTCATAGGCAGCGTGCAAAAAAAGAAAGAAGAAGAATTACAAATTCAATTCACTTAATTATTAACTAATAATGTTTTCTTTTGCTGTCTTTATTTCTGGTAATGGATCGAATCTACAAGCCATTATTGACGCCACATTAAATGGAGCAATTGAAGGAAAAATCTGCTGCGTTCTAAGTAACAAGAAAGAAGCCTATGGCCTGGTGAGAGCGAAGAATGCCAAGATTCCTACTGTCATCATAGAACATGATAACTTTAAGAAACGAGAGGATTTTGATGATGCTTTAGTTGAATCACTTGAAAAATACAAGCCAGATCTAATTGTTCTTGCTGGTTTCATGAGAATTCTCACTCCAAATTTTATTAAACCTTATCGAGGTAAATTGATAAACATTCACCCTTCTTTACTACCGAAATACCCGGGTCTTAACACTCATCAAAAAGTAATAGATAATAACGATCCTGAACACGGCGTTACGGTTCATTTTGTAGATGAAAATTTGGACAGTGGTCCAATATGTGCGCAGTCTTCGATGAAAGTTAAATCTAAGGACATAGAGGAACTTGAGAAATCAATTCATAAATTGGAACATGAGCTCTACCCAAAAGTGATACAGGATTTTGCGAAAGGAAACTTAAAACTAAGAAAGGAAAATGAATAAAGGAATGAAAAAATTAGTAACTACGGTATTCATGCTGCTTATCTCGCTCAGTATTTTTTCTTTGGAATCAGATAGTCTAAAAGGGTCCATAGCGATCTTAACTTCAAACGTAGGAGATATGGAAGTTTCAATGACCAAAGACAAAAAAGGTGATTGGGTACTTAAGAGTCATCTGGATGGAGGGCGGATAGTCCAAAGAAAAGAAGAAGAAGTATTTCGTATGGAAGGAAATCAAATAAAACCCCTTTCGTATTCTTTCTATCAGAAGATCTTTTTTAAAAAAGTAAAATCTTCTGCTATTTTTGACTGGGAAAATAAAAATATTGCTTACCAAGAAGGGAAAAAAGAAAGTTCAGTGGCCCTTCTAGAACAGACTTTGGGTCCCAGCACGTCGCAACTTCAATTAAGATTTGATTTTAAAAAACTTGACCTTGAAAACCTTCCTGAAGAGATGGTTTATGACGTTTTCTCAAGAGGTGAAGTCAAAACAAGAACCTACAGAATTGCAGGAACAGAAAATATCAAAACTGAGATGGGAGAATTCTTATCCTACAAAGTTGAAAGGGTTTTTCCAAAAGAAAGTCAGAGAGCACAAGAATTTTGGTTAGCCCCTAAGCTGGATTTTGCAATAATTCGTATTCTTGACATCAACGGGAGAGAAACCAGTTTCGAAGTTAAATCTTTTGAAATTTTAGATTAAGCTTTAGGTAAGGTTACGCCCTTTTGGCCTTGATACTTACCGCCTCTATCCTTATAACTGACTTCACAAACTTCATCAGATTCAAGAAATAACATTTGTGCCACTCCCTCATTGGAATAGATCTTGGCAGGTAAACTGGTGGTGTTAGAAAATTCTAAAGTAACGTGGCCTTCCCATTCTGGCTCTAAAGGAGTGACATTGACTATAATTCCACAACGAGCGTAGGTTGATTTACCCAAGCAAATGGTAAGAACGTTTCTCGGTATGCGGAAATACTCGACCGTCCTAGCTAAAGCAAAAGAGTTAGGAGGAATAATACATTCGTCTCCTGTTACATCCACAAAACTTTTTTCATCAAAATGTTTCGGGTCTACT
>JGI26060J43896_10000283_pt1 | contig 18289 bp, 18 predicted proteins | sample MarorgKNORR_S2LV_6_FD_43896 | JGI IMG/M metagenome (IMG submission 43896) | reverse complement strand
TCTTCTAGTAGCTCTGATTCTTCTAGTAGCTCTGATTCTTCTAGCGGTGGTAGTTCTTCTAGTAGCTCTGATTCTTCTAGCGGTGGTAGTTCTTCTAGTAGCTCTGATTCTTCTAGCAGTGGAGGCTCTAGCTATTCTAGTGGCACTGATGACACTGGAGGCTCTTCTAATGGTACTGACTTCTCTAGCACCGGGGGTTCTTCTAGTGGCACTGATGACATTAGTGGATCTTCTAACGGTACTGATTTTTCAGTTTCTGGCTCGTCATCTCTTGATGACACTGTTCAAAATCAGTTAATTATTGATGCTGATAGTTCTCTTGATCCTGTCGAATACACAACTGTTTCTCCAGAAAATTTATTTGATATTTTGGATCAATTCTAATGATAAATAGAATTTTCATTTTTATTTTATTAACTCCATTCCTTGCCGGATGTGTTGCCAACAATAGCGTTACAAAATATATATCTGACTTAACTATGGGCGATAAAATTATTTTAATAGCGTTGGATTCGAAGCCAGATGGGTACACCAATGTCATTAAATCTTCAAATAAAACCTATAAGATTGTTTCTACAAAGATTAGTAATAGCGGTCTCAAGCTTTGCAGAGTTGTTAGTATAAAAAGCAATGGAAAATTTGAAGTAAAGACTTACTGTAAAGCTAAAGGTGGAGTTTGGAAATAGATACAGCTATTAATTACAAGCAAAAGGAGTTTATAACCGAAGTATTTTCTAACTCAATTTGTATTGTAGCCCCTTCTTTTTTTATTGACCTTGTAGAGGCAACATTAAATGGTTGGGGCTTTATAGAGAAACACTCTGATTCCATCAAAAGAGATGTTGTTGTTATGCATAAGAATGATTCTTTCTATATTGACTCAATTGTTCTTGATCAGCCCAAAGTTGTAGACGATCTTCTGGATGCCTTAAATGAGTTTTTTCTTTGTTTAAGCTATTTGGTAGTTAATAAAACTAAGGGATTAAAATTACTTCATTGTGCCAGCTACGCCGAAGCAGGTAAAAATATTATTACTGTTGGCCCAAAGAATTCTGGGAAATCAGAATTAATACTCTCTAAAGCCATAACTGGAAAGCGAATATATTCTGATGACTTGTTATTATGGTCTACAGAAAAAGGGATATTTATATCTCTCGGTCTACCTTTAAGATTAAGAAGGACAGCGATTTCATTAATTAAAGACAAATCAACAAAAGAAAAGTTTCTTGTTGGCAAGAACATACTGTACTCCCATCGAAATTTTTTCGATAATGCTAAATTAGGGGTTGAATTCTCTTTAGATGAATTAAAAGTTATGGATAGGAGTTTTAAAGAAAAAGATGTTCCAATATATAAACTTTTAAGTTGTATAGAGCCATATTTAATTAGCGATCGTTTCTTTTCTCACAAAAAATATTTATAGGTAATTCATATAAAACTTGGCACAAAAAAAGGTGCACGATATTTTCATTCTATAAAAATGACACTTGGCACCTTGATTTGTTAATAAATTATAAAAACCTTGTTATATCAATAGTTTGCACTACAAAACTTGGTTCTTATTAAAAAGAGAAACGTCAAAAAGGAATATCGTCATCAAAACCGTTATCAACTGGGGTGATAGGGTCTTGGGCTGGCGCTTGTGCACGAGGTGCGCTTGGTGCTTGCTGGCCACCCGCTTGTGGTGCACCACCCATGCCAGGGCCATCACGGCGATCAAGCATTTGCAATGTACCGTTAAAGCCTGATACAACTACTTCAGTTGTGTAGCGATCAGCACCTGATTTATCTTGCCATTTACGTGTTTGTAATTTACCTTCAACATAAACTTTAGAGCCTTTGTCTAAATATTGGCCAGCAATTTCTGCTAATTTGCCAAATAAACTAACGCGGTGCCATTCTGTTTTTTCTTGTTTTTGACCGGTGTTTTTGTCCGTCCAAGATTCACTTGTTGCTACCGAAAGATTTGCAATTGCATTGCCGTTAGATGCGTATTTAACCTCAGGCTTTTGACCTAGGTTACCTACTAAAATTACTTTGTTAATGCCTGCCATTGAATTTTCTCCCGTTAATTATTAATGTTTTTCAGTACGCATACTTAGGGCGATTAGCCACCAAATAATTGCTGTAAATGTGGTGAATAAGAATACACTATTCAAACCAAAATTGTTGTAAATCCATCCACCAATTACACCACCAACGAATGCACCAAAAAATTGTGAGCTAGAGTAAAAACCCATTGCTAGCCCGCGTTTGTCAGTGCTTGCAGTTTTGGCTATTAGTGAAGGTAGTAGTGCTTCTAAGGCATTAAAGGCAACAAAAAATAAAGTTAAAATGACAAAAAATGTTGTGTAATTTAATGCGCTTTTATAAAACAAGATTTGACTAAAAGCCAAGATAAAAATTGACAATAAAAATACCGTTTTTGTTTTTTGATACTTGGTGGCAACAATGATCATTGGGATCATGCCTAGGAATGAAATCACAATAACAGGCAAGTATATTTTCCAGTTATCTTGAATGCTAAGGATGTTGTTATCTACTAGGAAAATTGGAATGGCAATAAAAGAGCTGGTTAGAATTAAATGCAGTGCAAAGATGCTGAAATCTAATCTAAGTAAATCTGTTGTTAGAATTTTCTTAAAATTATCAATAGAGAGTTTGTATTGTTTGATGGGTTTGGCATGTGGCAAAGTTGTAACCACAACTAAAGCAACAATCGACAGTCCTGCAATAATCCAGAACATGCCAGATATGCCAAATTGATGACCAATAATAGGGCCTAATAATAGTGCCAGCATAAATGCCATGCCAATTTGAACACCGACAAAAGCGTTTGCTTTAGGGCGCTCATCTTCGCTAACATAATCTGCCAAAAACGCCATTAACACGGCTGAAATAGCACCTGCGCCTTGTAGTGCTCTACCAGCTACAACTTGATAAATATCAGTTGCATTAGCCGCTACAACGCTACCAATAAAGAAAATAATAAGGCCAAATATAAGTAAAGGCTTGCGACCATATTTATCCGATAAATAACCAAATGGTATTTGGAAGAATGCTTGAGTAAGGCCGTAGGCGCCAATAGCTAAGCCAATATAAAATGGTGTTACGCTTTCATAGTGATTGGCATAGACTGAAAAAATTGGGAAAATCATAAACAGCCCAAGCATTCGAGTTGCCATAATTAAAGAAATTTTAAGTGCGAAGCCTCGCTCTAGTTTAGTCATTAGCGAGTAGGGCAGGTATTAGTCTTCTAGTGAGTAATGTGGCGCGTACTGTGGGTAGCTTTTCTTAAGTACACGACGTGCATCTTCAGCCAATACTGGTGTGCTAATAATATCGTAGTTATGAGCCATTAAGTGTAGTGCTGCAGGAACAGAAGGTGTGTTTGGATATTTTTCAATGATGTATTTACTGCGATTGATCGCTGCAATATTTGCACCTTTTTTTGTATAGTAGATGGCAACAAACAACTCATGACGAGACAAAATATTTCTTAAAATGACAAGACGACTCTTAGCTTCTTCGGCGTATTCAGTTTTAGGGAATTTGTCGATTAAGGCAAGGTAGTAGTTGAACGCATCACGTACTGAATTAACATCGCGCTGAGCGTTATCAGTAATGTAGTCATCTAAGATTGAACGAGATTTATCTTCTGAAATAACACCACGTAAGTAATAAGCATATGGCGTGGAGAAATGATCAGGATAAAGCTTGATGTAGCTGTTTAAACGATCAACGGCTTGATCGTAGTCTTCACTCTTGTAAAGAGCGTAGGCAATTTCAAGTTTAGATTGAAGTGCGTATTTAGAGCCAGGGTAAGCCGCCTGTAATTGCTCAAATAGCTCAATGGCTTTATCCATTGAACCGGCAGAAATTTGCTCTTTCGCTTGTGCGAAGAATGTTTTTGGCGACCAGCCTTTAGTGATTGATTCGCGTTTTTTCTCATCTTCCCAAAAACAACCACCTAGAAATAAAGTTAATATAGGCAGAATTAGAATGAGTTTTTTCATGATTATTTTGATAAATTAATTGTAAATATGCATGACATTATACTGATGCATAAGTATTATAATGGCAAAACTTAATTCAAGATTTATTCGGTATTAAATGTCAAAAAATGATAAAAGAATTCTAATTAGTGATTTGTGCGATGTGCTTGAAGGTTATATGCCGCAATCACAAGTTGAGAGTGTTTATCAAGCTTACATTGTCGCAGCCACAGCGCATGATGGTCAGTATCGAAAATCAGGTGAGGCATATGTATTTCATCCGCTTTCTGTGGCTATGATTTTGGCTGAGTTTAAGTTAGATTACCAATGTATTATTGCAGCTATATTGCATGATTGTATTGAAGATACTATTGTGACTTATGATGAAATTAGATATGATTTTGGTGATGAAATTGCGCATATTGTTGAGGGCGTTTCCAAGTTAACAGGTCTTGAGTTTCGTGACACTGTCGACAAACAGGCGCAAAATTTCCGCAAGTTATTTTTAGCCATGAGTGATGACATGCGCGTGATTTTAATCAAACTGGCTGATCGGTTGCATAATATGCGTACGCTGGGCTCTATGAGGCGCGACAAGCAGCTAAGAATTGCCAAAGAAACGGCTGAAATTCACGCCCCCATTGCACGAAGATTAGGCCTAAATAGCATTAGGGTGGAGTTGGATAACTTGTGTTTTTCTATTGTTCATCCGTTTCGTCACAAGGTTCTGGTATCTCAAATTAAAAAACAATGTGGCAATCGAACCAAGGTTATTAAGCATATTCAAAGCGCCTTGGAAAGCAGGCTAAGCCAAGAAGGCGTGATGGATTTTGAAATCAATGGCCGTCGAAAGCAACCCTGTAGCATCTATAAGAAGATGAAAGTTAAGCAACTTAAGTTTTCACAAGTACTGGATATGTATGCGTTTCGCGTTGTTGTTTCAGGTGTGGCTGAGTGCTATCAAACGCTTGGCGTTATTCACAACTTGTACAAGCCATTGCCAGGTAAATTTAAGGATTATGTAGCCCTGCCAAAAGCAAATGGTTACCAGTCACTACATACAATATTATTCGGTCCAAATAATATTATGATTGAGGTTCAAATTCGCTCTACTGATATGCATTTTGTTTCAGAGTACGGGATTGCAGCGCATTGGCACTATAAAAATATTGATAATAATGATAGCAATGCTTCGCTGGCAGGTAACTGGATAGGGTCTTTGCTTGATATTCAGGAACAATCTGGAACCTCTATTGAGTTCCTTGAGAATGCCAAGGCGGATTTGTCACCCTCAGAGGTATTCGTCTTTACCCCAAATGGTGATATTATTCAATTACCTTATAAGGCAACAGCTTTGGATTTTGCTTACATGGTGCACACCAATATTGGTGAGCATGCTTTTAAATCAAGGATTGATCAGATTTTATCGCCAGTATCCACCAAGCTTAGATCTGGACAGACGGTTGAAATTATCACCAAACAAGACACTCAGCCACAACCTTCATGGCTGCAAATAGCAACCACTGCAAAGGCAAGATCTTCAATTAAATCTTACTTAAAGTCAAAATCCTCCTCTAGCTTAATTCAACTGGGTAGCTATTTGTTGGACAATGCTTGTGAATATTTACAAATTGATGTTGTAAAGATTATTGACACCAAGTGGCAAGAGTGTCTGAGCGACCTTGGCTGCCAATCAAAAGAAGANTTGTTTATAAAAATTGGCCTAGGTGAGGTGCTGATGTCAGTCGTGCTGAATAAATTACAGTGTGATGGTGACCATTGTCTGGTTAAGAATATCAAAATATCAGATACTCAAGGTAGGGCAATAAGCTGCGCACATTGTTGTTATCCAATCCCAGGTGATAATGTTATTGGATTACTCACCAGCAGTAAAGGTATGGTTTTGCACAAGACTGACTGCGCTAACTTTTTGCGAGTTAAGGGTAAAAATGCACAGTGGTTAGGGATTGATTGGCAAGCTAAAGAGGGGGAAGAATTTGAGGTTAAAGTGCTAATTGATGTAGATAATCAGCGTGGAACTCTGGCTTCCATTGCTAACACCATGGCTAAATTAGGTATTAACATTGAGCACATTGAGGTTAGTGAAAAAGACAGTTATTTAAAATCTTTGAATTTGGTTATTTCGGTAACAAATACAGCGCAATTGGCGGATATATCTGAACATTTAATGCGGCTTGATTTTGTTCAAAGTGTAAAGCGTTTTTAGTTGCAAAGTTTGCACTAATTTAGATAAAATTAACTTAGATAAATTTAGGAGTAATTTGTGAATTGGACAGACTCGTTAGAGATTGCTATTGCATTGGATGAGGCTCATCCAGATACAAGCCCATTAACCGTTGGTTTTGTTGATTTGAGAGATATGGTTATGGCTTTAGAGGAATTCGAAGATGATAGTGAAAAATCAGGCGAAAAGATCCTTGAAGCCATTCAAATGAACTGGATCGAAGAAAGGGAATGAGACAATTCGCTGCAGCTTTTTTAGCGCTTTACGCCACAGCTTCTTTTGCGATATTAGAAGTAACAATCTTAAAGAAAGATGAAAATGCATTTCCAATTGTTATCTCACCTTTTACCGTTAAGGGCGATGCTAAGCAAGGCGAGGTAATTGCCAATATCATGCGCGACAACTTTAATCGTTCGGGTGAATTTAACGCCTCAAGTGCTGATTACATTATCAACAGTCAGATTAATTTTGACAAATGGAAGGCTAAGAAAATTGAAGCCATTGTTATCGGCAAACTTGAGCAAGTTAGCAAGAATATCTTTAATGTTGAAATCGAGCTAATTGACACCTATACAAGAAAAACCCTCTACGCAAAAAAATTCGCTGTTCATAATAGCGGTATTAGGCGCATTACCCATTATTTATCTGATCAGATTTATTTTGCTTTATTGGGTGTGAAAGGTTCATTTGATACACGTCTAGCCTACGTAACCGTGACCAACATGAGTAATGGTAAACGCGAATATCGCTTAGAGATTTCTGATTCTGATGCGCAAAATCCACAAACTATTTTTAGAGCAGCAAGCCCGATTTTATCGCCGGCTTGGTCGCCAGATCAAAATAAAATTGCTTACGTGTCGTTTAAAAATGGCCGCTCTGAAGTGTTTATTCAGTATCCATTTATGCGCCGTAAAACACAAAAATTACCTTATTTTAACGGCATTGCATCAGCACCTGCTTGGCATCCAAATGGTGAAAGCCTTATTATGACGCTATCAAAAGATGGCAATAAAGATATTTATTCATACCACCTTAAAGACGAAAAGCTTACTCGCCTAACTAAAGATGTTGGTATTGATACTGAGGCTAGCTATTCAGCTGATGGTGAGCGAATTGCTTTTACTTCAAATCGATCAGGACAGGTTCAAGTGTATATTAAGTACTTGAAAACAGGTGCAATCAAGCGAGCTACCTTTGAAGGTAGCTATAATGCTAAGGCGGTATTTTCACCAGATGGAAAAAGCCTAGCCTTGGTGCATCGAGTTGATAAAGACTACCGCATTGCCTTGTTGGATATTGCCACTAAAGATTTAATCGTTATTACTGATAACAAACTAGATGAATCACCTTTCTTTTCACCCAATGGTGGCATGATTATTTTTGCTAGCAATAAGGGTGATACAGGCGTGTTGTCGGTTGTTTCAATTTTAGGTCATCAAACCTTTGAGTTGGCAAGTAAAGCTGGCGAAGTTAGAGAGCCAAACTGGTCTCACTATTCTAAATAATACCAAGGAGTTTATATATGTTAAAAATCACCTCGTTAATAATGGCCACTGTGCTTTTATCTTCTTGCTCAACAACAGTTGAAGAGTTGTATCAAAAAGTTGCTGCCAAGCCAAGTGTGGTTAATAATGAGGAGAGTGTTGTTGCCGCAGACTCTTCTCGTTTTGAGCCTCAAGAATACAATGGTAATTATGTTCGTAAAGATGGTGGCCAATCTAGTGTACTGCAAATGGCGACTGCTGAGCTTAAAAACACAGGTGTTCAGTTTGTTTTATATTTCTCTTATGATGGTAGTGAAATAGATGAAGCAGCAACTCAAGCTATTATTAAACATGCAAATTTTATGCGTGATAACCCAAGTCTTAATTTACGCCTAGAAGGGCATGCAGATGAGCGTGGCACTCGTGAATACAATCTTGCTCTGGGTGAGAATCGCGCCTTAGCGGTTAAAGAGGTGCTTGGCTTGTATGATCTTAATTCACGTGTAGAAGTAATCAGCTTTGGTGAAGAAACTCCTTTGATTCAGGCGCATGATGAAAGCGCTTGGGGAAAGAATAGACGTGTTGAATTTATTTACCAGTAGCCAATGATACAACGTCTTTCACTCATGATTTTTTTGGCTGTATTTGCTTATCAGCCAGCTTCTGCCGGTATTAATACCGACAAAGTGATTATGGATCATAATAAAAAGATCAAACGCTTAGCGCGTAAAAACAAATCACTCATTGGTAAGATTGAGAAACTAGAACAACAGCAGCAACAAAGCAGCCAAAAAATTACTGAATTGTTTAACCTAATGGAATACAAAAAATCCAGTGTTGTGGTTGAGCAAACAATGATGCGTGTGCGTGAGCACAATAAAAAGGCTAAAAAAATCTACACCAATGCACGCTCTTTGTTGGTTACCGATCAATATGATCAAGCCATTGTATTTTTTAAGCAGTATCTAACGGTTTATCCTGATAGTAACCATGCGTCAGATGCGCATTATTGGCTTGCAAAGGCTTATTTAGCCAAAGGCGACCATAGCCAAGCAAAGCGTACTTTTATGGCGTTTCAGCAAAGTAATCCGCTGCATCATAAATATTCAAACTCCTTATTTGAGTTGGCCAGAGTTTATGTGGAGCTTAAACAAGATGAAAAGGCTAAAAGCCTATTAAATAGTATGCTAGTTAAGTTTCCGTCACACCATTCGATTAATCGAGCTAAGCAATTACTAAGCAAGATTGCACCAAAAAAGTTAGACAATAGCGAGACCCTTCAGTCAAACTAGCATGAAAGCTTTAGAAATTCCAAGTATTGCGCTGGACAGCCTGTGTCAACTTAATAAACAGCGCTATCCATTTTTACTAGAAAGTGTTAATCATAATAACAATAATCGTTATTCCATTTTATTCGCCCATCCTCAGCAAGAGTTGGTTTTAAATGAACCGTCTGAATTTGATTTTTTAAGCGAACTTTCAAGCAAGATTACTAGTGTTAATGACAAAAATCAACAACTGCCTTTCACTGGCGGTTGGTTTGTATATTTTGCTTACGAGCTTATTGCTCAAATTGAGCCTACGCTAGCAAAAGATATACATAGTAGCCACTTACCTATTGCCATTGCGGTGAAAATACCTAGCGCTATTGTTGTTGATCACCAATTGGAAAAAACCTATTTACTAGATGAGGATGATGATCAAACTAGAATTGATCAGATTTTGAAAGATATTGAACTAATTACACCAATACCAGTAGTTGATTTTGCTGGTGTGTTGAGTTGTGAGGCGAGCGCTAAGTTTTTATCTGGCGTAGAAAAGATCAAGAAATACATTAAAGCAGGTGATGTTTTTCAGGTGAATTTATCTCGTGCTTGGCAATATACATTAGCGCATAATTGTAGTTCTGCTGAGCTTTATTCTGCTTTAAAAAAATCTAACCCTGCGCCTTTTTCTGCACTTGCACAATTTGAACAATTTAGTATTGTTTCATCATCGCCAGAGCGCTTGTTTAGCGTTGATGGCAATGTGATTGAGACACGTCCAATTGCAGGCACCCATCCTAGAGGTGCTGGTCAAGAAGATGAATTGTTAAAGCAGCGTTTAATCAAGCATCCCAAAGAGCAGGCAGAGCATATCATGCTACTTGATCTTGAGCGTAATGACTTGGGTAGGGTATGTGAATACGGTAGTATCGAGGTCAATGAAGTAATGACGCTAGAAAGCTATCCATATGTACATCACATTGTTTCAAATATTAGAGGTAGGTTAAAGCCTTCTATTGATATCAAGCAATTAGTCAGTGCTTTGTTTCCAGGTGGCACGATTACCGGTTGCCCTAAAATTCGTTGTATGCAAATTATTTCTGAATTAGAGCAAGGTGCTCGTGAAGCATATACTGGTTCATTGGGCTATATTAGTAATAATGGCAAGATAGATCTCAACATTCTAATTCGAACCATGACCAAGCAAGACGAGCACTTAAGCTTTAGAGCAGGCGCTGGCATTGTGTTTGATTCTATTGCTAATAGAGAGCTTGAAGAAACCACACACAAGGCGCAAGGCATCTTAAAGGTGTTCTCTTAACTGACTAAGGTTGAAATTTTGAAGTCATCGGGTAGCGACGTTCTTTACCGAAAGCATTTTTACTGATTTTTGGCCCTGGTGCACTTTGTCTGCGCTTGTATTCATTGTTAAGAACTAGCCTGCTAATTCGCGTTACCACTTGCTTGTTAAAACCCATTTTTACGATATATTCAATAGAACGCCTTTGTTCAACAAACAACTCCAAAATCGCATCAAGCTCATCGTATGGTGGTAGTGAATCTTGATCAACTTGATTAGGTGCAAGCTCTGCAGAGGGTTCACGATCAATTACACGCCCGGGAATAACATAAGACACTGTATTACGATATTTAGCTAGTCGATACACCATGGTTTTTGAGACGTCTTTAAGCGGTGCGAAGCCACCAGACATATCTCCATATAGCGTTGCATAGCCAACAGCCATTTCTGATTTATTACCCGTGGTTAAAACGATTTTACCAAGTTTATTGGAGATAGCCATGAGTAGGGTTCCACGTACACGTGCTTGTAAGTTTTCTTCAGTTGTGTCGGCTTCCATACCATTAAACAAGCCACTAAGTTGGGTGTTGAAGCCTTCAACCATAGAGTGAATGGCGATTTCATGGTAGTCAATATTCATGGTGCTTGCCTGAGCCTTGGCATCTTCTAGGCTCATATTTGAAGTGTAAGTATAAGGCATCATAATGGCCTTAATGTTCTCACTACCAATAGCATCAGCAGCTATTGCTAACGTTAGTGCAGAATCAATACCGCCCGATAGGCCAATTAAAACACCGTTAAACACGCCGTTTTTATCAATGTAGTCTTTAGTGGCTAGAATTAATGCATCATAAATGGTTTTTTCAGTACTGTCATCGTTGTCAGAAACAATACTTGGTGTGGCTAATGATGTACTAGTTTGTTCAAAAAAAGGCAGTTGGTGGGTAACTTGCGCTTTTGCATTCATCATGAAAGAGCCACCATCAAAGATGATTTCGTCTTGCCCACCGACTAAATTAACATATACAAACTCAACTTTGTTTTCTAAGACACGTTTTTTAATTTCATTAAGGCGCTGTTGATGTTTGCCAACATGAAACGGAGATGCATTAATGCTGATGATAGTTTGTACGCCATATTTAGCTGTTTCGCTAACTGTGTCTGCGTGCCAGATATCAGCACAGACTAGCAAGCCTAATCTCTGACCTTTAATGGTAAAGATAAAGGGTTTATTTCCGGCTGTAAAATAGCGCTTCTCATCAAAAACACTGTAATTAGGTAGTTGTTGCTTGTGGTAAATGCCAACTTCGCCATTTTGAATAAGATAGGCTGAGTTGTATAGTATTTTGTTTTCTTTACATGGCGCGCCAAAAACAATTGAAATAGTATCGGGAATACTATTTTTAATTAGATCTATTTTCTTTGCAACCTGTTGCATAAAGCCATGACGCAATAAAAGGTCTTCTGGCGGATATCCGACCAATGCCAATTCTGGAAATATCAATAAATCAGAATCTTGTTTAGCTGCTTCGATACTTAACTTAATAATTTGTTTGGCGTTGTTATCTAAATCGCCAACAGTAGGGTTAATTTGCGCAATATCGATTTTGATAGACTCTGAGATGTTTGAAAGGCTTTCCAGCTGTTCTTGCCAAAATACAGCCTTCAGTTTATCACCCTTGATTTTTGCATGTTCAAGCTTGGTGTAAGCCACCACTTCCGCTGGATTGATATTCAAAATATCGGCAAATAACCAGGCGTGTGTTTCTGACAGACTGGATTTTCCTGATTTATATTTACTTAAATTGGATTGATTAATGCCATATTCTTGTGAAATTTTATAGTCTGAAAAACCAGTCTTTTTGCGGACTTTAGCCAGATAATCTTTAGTTTTATTTGCCATATATTCGTTGTATTTATAGTTGCATTTTTTACCTATTATAGTTAATTATTACTACTAGTGTAATAGAGTTAAATTAGTTATAAAATACTAGTAGTGGTAAAAGTGTCATAAAACATGCATAACTTATTGATTTATCAGTAATAAAAAAATAGTTATTTATTGTGTAAAAATTGCCTTTACGTGGTTCAATAAACACGGTATATTTCGATCAAATTAACAACAAATGGTGAAAACATCATGAATCAAATGAACACACATTTATTGGCAGAATCCGGGCTAAAAACTGAAACTGTTGAGTTGCAACAGCAAGCTTACTTAGGTGATGCAAATGCACAATATAAATTGGCTGATATTTTCCAAAAAGGTAGNGATGTTGCNAAGAATTCAGCAAATGCTTTTTACTGGTATCAAAGAGCNGCCAAGCAAGGCAACTTGCCGGCACAGTTTAATGTTTGGTACGCTTACTTAACGGGCGAAGGNANTCAAGCTAACAAACAATTAGCGGACAAGTGGTACGCTAGAGCGGTGTTAAAAAATTCAAGCTCAACACATTCAATTATTGGTCAGCTGATCGGTACAACGATTCACTAGTCGTATAACAATTTTCCCCTAATGCATTATTACTTCCATGCATTAGGACTAACTAAAAAAAATAATATTTATTAATCAATTTACTCTTTAAGGGGGAGAAAATGAACTTAGCACTACACACAATTATCTATTCATCAGCAGCAGTTATCATGTCTTTAAGCTTGGCATTAATTCACTAAGCCGATGAAATTATCAATCATTATTAAGCCAATTTTGGCTCTAGCCGCATCTTTAGTTGCCAGTACGACATTAGCTTCTGCGTATACAAGTTATTCGCCTATTGTTGATTCTAAGAACTTGAGTATTATTATCACCGTAACCATGCTTCTTGGTCTTATTGCGCTCTACCAAAAACAACATTAATTTTTTTTTAAAACCGCTCTTTCTAGACGGTTTTTTTGATAGTTTTTTCTCAATTCAAGAGGGTTGTATCTGCCCAAGCCCATTATTGAGAGTGGGTTTTTCTTTGTACTTGCAAGTATTGTTGTTGGTATTGCTGCTTATATTTTTATTAAAAAACGTAGCAATAAGAAGCGTGATGAAACAGGTGTAGCTACTAATACCACTGTGTACTTTTTAGGGTTTGTGCCACCATTGCCAAGCGTGGTTTATTTTTCTCATGGTGTGGATTTATCTATTGAGCTCTTCTCTCTAGCCTTTGTTTTGACTATTTATACCGCTACTTATAATGCTAAAGCTATTCGCTCTGGCATTGAGTCTGTCGATAGTGGACGGGAAGAGTCTGCATCAGCAATGGGTCTGACACAAAACACAATCATTAAGATTAGTGGTGCTACCACAAGCGCTAAGAGTGGCTATACCGCCAATCATTAACTAATATTTAAATCTTACTAAAAACTGTCTCTTAGGCAGCAGTGGTTGGCTATGCAGAGTTGACAACCATATTCTCAGTCACTGTCTTAAATGTACTTAGCTAAGCAATTGAAATTATTATATTGACGATGCTAGTGTATTTAACGATATAACTTGTCATATCATTGATCTTGAATAATATTAACAAGAAAATACAAATTAAGGGTAAATAGCTATTATGGCAATCTATCCGCTAAAAGAAACAAAACAACCGCCAAAATCACAAACTAAGGCCGTTCTATGGCTGAACGACAACTAGTTTTCATCTATATCTAATGCTGCACTTACTTTTATTGCGTTATACATTATCTATTTACCACTACAACCTATTTTAAATTTGGTAATTAGTTGTGTTAATTTTCTTGAAAAGTTTCAAGAAGGGTCATCACAGTAGACGGCACAAAGTTAACAGATGATGTTAAAAAAATAGACAAGTACGCTCAGGGGTGTCGATAGTATTTAAACATTTGAGTATCATTAACAACCTGACACTTGCACCAATCTTGATGCATAATTAAAATAAGCAATAGTAAATGTAAAAATCCTTTAAGCTACTTGATATAGTAGGAATTAAGGACCAAGATTAAAAGTACCCCAATCAGTTATCTGGTGGTCAGTAGCAGCGTGTCACATCACCTAAGACAATACTCTTTGATTAGCCAACTTCAGCGCTTGATCCAGAGGTGATTTCAGAAGTGCTAAGCATTAAGATCGCGAGCATGCTAAAGAGAGTGTAACTATGATTTGCGTGACTCATGAGATGGGATTTGCCGAAAAAAGTAGCTGTTCAGGTTATTTTTATGGACGAAGGTCAAGTTATTGAGCAAATACACCAGGCAAATTCTTTGGAAATCCTGAGTCAGAGCGTTTACAGTTATTTTTAGATCAAATCCTCACTCAATAAACCCTGTATTTGCATTCAAAGTTATTATTTTGGGCTTGAACAGTTGTTTGCCTGTTATTCAGTATGTTGGCTCACGCCATTTTTTGTTAAACTTAACTTAACTTGTTTAATATTTAATAATCATGGCTTGGTTCTCAAAAGATAAAAAAACTAAAGAAGGTCAAAATTCAGTTGAAAGTAAAGACTGGAACAAGGAATTAAAACGCAACAATCAACACCCAACTTCATCCGAACAGCATGGATTTGATTTTCAAGAAAACACCTCTACAATAGTATTTAATGATACATCAAGTACCAAGAAGGGACTAAGATGTATTTTGGAAAAAATAAGCCCGGACCAAGTTAAGATATTACGAAATTGCCATCCGGAAAGTAGCGCTGAAGAGTTAATGAAAATCTTAAACCGAACTCATAAGACCAGATTTCGGAATGATATTTTAAATCCACTACTAGAGTGTGATTTTTTTGAGCGTACAATTCCAGAAAAGCCAAAAAGCCCAAAACAAAAATATCGACTAACCAATAAATTTGTTCGCATAAAGTTGTCATAATCAAAACTTAACTCCAAAAATACTAAATAAATGTTTTTTTAGTATTTTTTTGATAAATATTGCCAAATATTAGATTTGAGCCACTTTTATAAAAAAACTAAATAAATCCTTGGCTTAATATTAAATCGTCAAAATATGGACAAGTCACTCTTAATCTCGNAACCTTTTGATTTTTAATGAATTTATCTATTTTAAGTCTTATTTTTTAGATTTTCGTCATTTTCAGCTTATACTATGGCTACTTTTATCTATTTTTTACTATTTTGATATGCAAGCTAGATTTCTACTAATTTTTTCATTATTACTAAGTGCTAACCTTTGGGCAAATTCAGCTGTTTTTGTTATTAATGATGATAGTACGATTCGATCTAGTAAATCTGAGGAAGACTCTAAAAATATTCTTAAAATCGTAAATCATAATCAGCAATTACAGCGCTTAACCATGCATTATTCTGGATGGTCTTTGGTGGCTGTTGATGATATAAATGGCTGGATCCTATCTTCTAATGTAACTAGCAAGGTACCAATTATCAAGCCTAAACCGGTAGTTAATCTAGATTCTAGTAACGAGAAATACAAGATAAAAATAACCGAGTTATCCGCTGAATTGCTTAATGCAGAAAATAATATCACCCTTCTTGAGCAGTCTAATGCTAAGTTAATTGCCGAAATCAGCACACTTAATGTATCTATTAACACCTTAACACAGGATAACCTTGCATTGAATCAAGCGGCCATCACATTTAAGTCTACTTCGAACCTTCCTGTAGCTGTTAATACTGAAACACTTAATCCAATTAAGAGCGAGATTAAGGATGACTTCTTGATGAAGATACTGATAGCCAATTGGATTTATTTTAGTGTGGCGATTGCAGCTACTTTTCTACTGATTTCTTTCTTAATTGTTAGTAGAAATAAACGCCGACACTTTGATTTAAACTCTTTAAGGCGTTAATAATATGTCCGCTATAGAAGTGAATATTGATACATTTGAAGCGCTTGTCTTGAAAGAGTCTTTTGAGCGTTTGGTGGTTTTAGATATTTCAGCAGAGTGGTGTGGGCCGTGCAATATTTTGGAGCCTATTATTACTACTGTTGCTGCTGAATTTGATGAATCTGAATTCTTGTTGACCAAAATTGAAGCTGAAGATGAGAATATGAAAATCGCTGGTCGCTATGGTGTACGTGGATTTCCAACGGTTATCGCTTTTATTAATGGCGAAGAGGTAGATCGTTTTCATTCAGCACAAACACCTAATTTTGTGCGTGATTTTATTGACACCAACTTGGATAAAGTATCATGAAAACAGGTATTTTATTGACCAATTTAGGTACACCAGACGAGCCCACAAAAGCTGCTTTAAGACGATATCTGTCTGAATTTTTATCCGACCCTAGAGTGGTTGATCCACCAAATAAACTTATCTGGTGGCTAGCATTAAATTTGGTTATCTTGAATATCAGGCCTGCAAAATCTGCACTTAATTATGCCAAAATTTGGGATAGCTTTGGCCCAGGATCCCCTTTATTGAATATCACTCAAAGACAGCTATCTGGTGTTAAAAAAGCACTGAAAAATCAAGATACAGAGTTAGAATTTGAAATGGGTATGCGTTATGGCAATCCATCTATCTCCTCTGCACTAAACAAGCTAAAAGACAAGGCTTGTGACAAAATTATTGTTTTGCCACTTTATCCTCAATATTCAAAAACCACAACACTTTCAACACTTGATGCAATCAACTTAGAGTTAAATATTTGGTCAAAACAGCCAGAACTTGTTTTTATAGAGCAATATTATCAAAATAAAAGCTATATTCAGGCGTTAAACAACTCTATTAGTGAGTATCAAGCCGAGCATGGTGTTGCTGATAAGTTGCTTATTTCATTTCATGGCATTCCACAGCGTTATGTTGACAATGGCGATGTTTATTATCAGCATTGTATGCAAACGGCTGACTTACTGGCTAAATCCCTTAATTTGAAAGATGACCAATGGCAGGCTAGCTTTCAATCTATTTTTGGCAGAGAAGAATGGACCAAGCCCTACACAAAGGATACTTTGGAATCTTTTGCAAATTCTGGCGTTAAAAGTGTTCAGGTAGTGTGCCCAGGGTTCTCAGCCGACTGTTTAGAAACACTTGAAGAGATTGACGATGAAAACCGTGGTTATTTTATAGATGCTGGTGGCAAGGAGTTTGGCTACATTCCTGCATTAAATACACGTACAGATCATATTGAAGCGCTCATTGATGTTATTTCTGAACATTTATAATTAGTTCGTATAATTTATATTATGTTAAATTAATTGTATTTCCACTTTAGTTTATATTATTTTTTCACACCCCTGCCAATCTAAGCGTTATTACGCTAATTTCAAAACTCTTTTGATTGTCCCTAGACAAATACCTAAAAAACTAATTCGCTTTCCATTGACAAAATTGATTTCAAGCTCCTTCTGACCATTTTCATTCCAATGAGTCTCTAAACCCTCTTTTTTACCATTGACATAGTTGTTACTACCTTTCTTTTGGCCATTTTTGTGCCAATAGGTTGCTAAACCTTCCTCTTTGCCGTTAACAACTTTGATTTCACGCTCTTTCTGACCGTTTTCATGCCACTGAGTCAATAAACCATCTTGCTTGTTTTCTTTAAAGTTAGCTTCAGATTTCTTCTGACCGTTTTCGTACCAAAGAATCTTTAGCCCCTCTTCCTTGCCATTAACAAAGTGAGAATCAGTTTTCTTCTGACCATTTTCATGCCAAAGAGTTACTAAACCATCTCGCTCGCCGTCTTTAAAGTTGACTTTAGCCTTCTTCTGAGCATTTTCATGCCAAAGAGTTACTAAACCATCTCGCTGGCCATCTTTAAAATTGACTTCGGATTTTCTCTGCCCATTCTCGTACCATTGAGTTTCTAAACCCTCTTCCTTTTCCTTGGTAAAGTTGGTTTCAGATTTCTTCTGACCGTTCTCGTACCAATAGGTTGTTAAACCATCTTCCCTTCCATCTTTAAAGTTAACTTTGGTTTTCTTCTGACTGTTTTCGTACCAATAGGTTGTTAAACTATCTTTCTTGCCATTAACGAGATTTACTTCAGATTCCTTATGGCCGTTTTCGTGCCATTGGGTTACTAAGCCATCTCTCTCGCCGTCTTTAAAGTTGACTTCAGCTTTCTT
>JGI26060J43896_10000281_pt1 | contig 18397 bp, 15 predicted proteins | sample MarorgKNORR_S2LV_6_FD_43896 | JGI IMG/M metagenome (IMG submission 43896) | reverse complement strand
ATATTTTTACGGAAAAGTATGAGCTTGCTTAAGTAGCGATTCAGCTTTGAAATCTTGTAACCGAATGAGGATAAGTAAATGAGCAAGATGCAAAAATTAGCGATAGTCCTGACTTTTGTCACTATATCAGCAAGCACTNGGGGTCTGACTAGCTTAAAAATGGCTCAGGTCGTGAATTCTAAGCCTGTTTGAGTATTGTGTTTACTATATAGTAATAGTACTTAAAAATTCTTTGTTCAAATCAAGAAAAATATAATTATNCGTTAACGAAACTTCCTAGAAATAGAATCCCGCAAAAACGGCGCAAAGTGTCATCAAAAATAAAAACCACTTAATGCTGTTGGGGGATGCTTTAACTGCGACCTTTACTGCCAAGTGCGCGCCAGTCATAGAACCGACTGCCAGAACCAATCCTGGCACCCACATGACTTGATCAAAGATGATGAAAACTATTAAAGAGACTGCAGTGAATGCCAATGCGCAAGCCATTTTTAGCGCATTGGCACGCAGTAAATCGTAGCGCAGCCCTCCAGCCAGGGCCGCCAATAGAATAAACCCCACGCCAGCTTGCACGAATCCGCCATAGACCCCTGCTGCAAAAAGGCCCCACCAGGCGCGACGGTTAGTTTTAGGGGAAAGNAAGTACTGCAGTACCAGGTGGCGGAGCAATAACGTTCGGTTTTAACAAAATTAGTAGAGCCATCACTACAATGGTGCCTAGCAATAGGGGTTTTAAATACAGGTTTGGCAATAAAGCAGCCCCCAGAGCTCCGATGAGTCCGCCCACCATAGTCGGAATTAGAATTGGCACTATTGCCGGTCGGTCAAGACTATTATGTTTGTCGAAACCCCTTACACCGACTACGCCTTGGAGTAGTATGGACACCCGATTGGTGGCGTTTGCTATGTCAGCAGGTAGGCCCAACACCATGAGTGCGGGTAAGGTGAGATTGGAACCACCGCCAGCAATAGTATTAATACTCCCAGCAATGAATCCCGTTACACATAGTAGGATAATGCCAGTTAAGTCGAGATCCATATTTTTAATTCAGTTCCGAATTTGTTGCGGTGCTTTCAGCCATAGTTCGGTAATCGTCCAGTCTTTGGTGTCTTCAATTGTAGTTTCCAATTGCGTTTTGCTTAGTCTTTAACTTTATTGGACAATACGTGGCTTTAACTATCAGCAAGGATAACAGGAAGTAATAACAATGGCGCAGCATTTAAAAATCGTAATGGCTCAGCTAGATTTGATTGTCGGAGATATTGATTCGAACACCGAATTACTTCTCAGCAGTGCTCGCCGTGCTATTGCAGAATTTGAAGCTGATCTTATTGCCTTCCCCGAATTAACTCTCACAGGGTACCCGCCAGAGGATTTACTACTCCGGCCCAGCTTGCAGCCACGTATAAGTAATGCAATTGATCAAATCCTCGCAGCTGATTTGAATATTTATTTGGTGTTTGGTCATCCCCTCAAAGAAGGCGATTCACTCTTTAATGCTCTAAGCATAATTAAGGGAGGCAAACTTTTAGCAACTTATCGAAAACAATGTTTACCAAATTATCTAGTTTTCGATGAGCGAAGGTATTTTGAGGCTGGTAGCGAGCCACTGGTTATGGAAATTGCCGGATCAAATATTGCCTTCAATATTTGTGAAGATATGTGGGAATCTGCTCCTATCGAACTAGTAAAGTCGCGCTGTGCTGATCTCCTCATCAATATAAATGCGTCACCTTTTAGTATTAACAAACTGTCTGAAAGACAGCGATTGCTAAAACAACAATCAATAAAGGGTGGATTTCCAATTATCTATGTCAATTTAGTTGGGGGGCAGGATGAACTGGTATTCGATGGCGGATCAATGGCCGTTGCCGCGACCGGCGAATGTAAATATTTGGCACCACGGTTTGAGGAAGGTTTGTATTTGGTAGACATCGGTTTAGAAAAAAAGGATGACGATTCTACTAGGCATGCCAGCTCATCACTCACGATCGATTCTTATAATATTGCTCCACCAATGTCGATGGAAGCAGAAGTCTATAGCAGTTTAGTTATTGGTGTTCGAGATTATGTGGAGAAGAATAAATTCTCGGGGGTAGTGTTGGGTTTATCCGGAGGCATTGATTCCGCTCTGACATTGGCTATTGCGGTAGATGCTTTAGGAGCTGCTCGAGTTCATGCGGTTATGATGCCATTCGAATTCACCTCACAATTGAGTCTGGATGCGGCCGCTGAACAGGCCAATACTCTTGCAGTGAACTATCAAGTGATACCAATATCTAATATTTATAATGCCTTTATCGAATCATTAAAGGTTGAATTTAATGGAACTCAAGTCGACGTTAGTGAACAAAACATTCAAGCACGATGTCGTGGCGTGTTATTGATGGCAATCTCCAATAAGAAGGGCTATCTGGTTCTTACAACGGGAAACAAAAGTGAAATCGCAGTGGGGTATTCAACCTTATACGGTGATATGGCAGGGGGTTTCGACGTGCTCAAAGATGTTGCAAAGTCTTTAGTATATCGATTGGCGTCTTATCGTAATCGAGAGTACGTGGCTGAAGTCAGAGAAGCTGTTCCCCAACAAGTAATTGATCGACCACCTTCTGCTGAATTGGCGGCGGATCAAATTGATCAAGATAGTCTTCCGCCTTATGACATATTGGACGAAATTCTGGAAATGTATGTAGAAAAAGATTTTAGTGCCGTAGATATTATAGCGGCTGGATTCGATGAGCTCGTGGTTAAGAAAGTGTTGCGCCTTGTAGATCTTAATGAGCACAAACGCAGGCAAAGTCCGATCGGAGTTCGATTAACTCAGCGAGGGTTTGGAAGAGACCGCCGATACCCCATTACCAATGCTTGGCCGTTGGGAGAATAAGTGTTTCTGCTTGCCATCTATATTGGTTGGTGGGCCTAACGGGAGCTGATCGTTTCTGGACAGGATTGGGTCCCGAGGCTTGTTGTTGAAGAGAGTTGTTGCGGGCTGCAATTTCTGTCTGCCGCAAGACTGCTTAAACTTTAAAACTATTCTTACCCATAATTTTTAACTCATTATCTGCAAACGTGCTTTCAGGAGGGAAAAATTCATAGAGCCGTGAACTGCGGCAAATTTATGGGGGTAATTGAGTCTGCAGAAAGCAACGCTATCAAGGAAGGAGGGGTTTAACAGCATTCAATTAAAGGACGCCAAGGGTGAGAATGCTGAGCCATGATCGTTCTTCCTGAGCTGGGCCAATTTGAGAATTGATTATTTCCTGGCTGCCAGAAGTACGTGGGCGCATGGTCGGTGCCAAGGGCGGATCAATACGATTATCACCTAGCAATCCAAAAGTTACCGTATAAAGCAGTGATGGATTAGTGATTTCGGTTTGGATAATAAATTCACCCGAATTATCGATTGAAGGATGGTCGGGGTAATTTTCTCTCAACAGAGCTAAGGAAGTATCAGCGAGGTCATTTAGGCCGAGACGAAGATAGGTTTCTACCATTACTGCAATGCCATCGGCAACGGATGGAGTACCCTGAAAATTTTCTACAACATACTGGCCTCTGCGCTGGGCGGCGATGTATGCCCGACGCTCAAGGTAGTAGTTGGCAACATGGATCTCATAAGCAGCTAAATTATTCCTTAGAAAAATCATCCTAGCTCTGGCATCAGCTGAATAAACGCTGTCCGGATAAAGAGCGAGCAACTGGGAAAAATCATTGAAGGATTCTTGGGCTCGGCCGGGATCACGTCTGGTTTGGTCTACGGGGACGAATCTATTTAATAGTCCCCCACCATCAGTGAAAGAGGAAAGTCCGCGCATATAATAAGCATAATCTACATTTCCGCTGTCTGGATGCAGGCGAATGAATCGGTCAGCCGCAGCGCGCGCAGCTTCCATATCTCCATTCCGATAGTGGGCAAAAACTATTTCTATTTGCGCCTGATCAGCAAAACGCCCGAATGGGAACCGCGATTCGAGAGCTTGATAAGTAGAAATAGATCCCCGAAAATTCTGCCCGTTTAACTGGCCTAGAGCTCGTTGGTAAAATTGCTCTTCCGTAGATAGCCCGGCAAATTCATCATCATCTTCGTCATCACCGAAAATGCTACAGCCTCCTAAAAAGATGGCGAATAGAAGTAATAGAGTGAGTTTTAAATCTGTAGTCTTCAATTGTTTCTCAAGCTTTTTACAGTTAATTGGTCAGCTGAAAAAATATGTGAATTAAAAAACGCTATTTAACCACAGGGTTGCGCGCAAACCCATAGCTACCAGCGTATTCCTGCTTTTATGTCGAGGACACCCTAATCAAGTATGATAGCGGGTATGTCCACTCAAATATCACTACAAGCTGAAGTGCCTGAATGCCTGTCAGGTAAAAGATTAGACCAGATTGCCGCCCAATTGTTTCCTGAATATTCTCGAGCACGCCTCCAAATCTGGATTAAGAACGGCAGTTTGATGGTAAATTCCCTACAACTACGACCCCGGGACAAGCTAGAAACCGGGGATACTCTAGCTATAAATGCGGAATTAGAGCCAGAAGAGACTTGGGTTTCGCAAGATTTACCTTTGGATATTCGGTATGAAGACGAACACCTCTTAGTGATCAATAAGGGGGCAAATATCGTTGTTCATCCTGGGGCAGGTCATTCCGATGGCACCTTGCTTAATGGGCTACTTTTTTATTGTCCTGCGTTGGCAGATTTGCCTCGTGCTGGAATCGTCCATCGCCTGGATAAAGACACAACAGGACTTATGGTTGTAGCAAAATCGTTAACCGCCCACAGCTCGCTAGTTAAGCAACTGCAGCTGCGCGAGGTTTCTAGAGAATATGAGGCTGTGGTGCAGGGAGTCTTAACTGGTGGTGGAACGATAGATAAGCCATTGGGTAGGCACCGGGTAAATAGGAAAAAGCGTACAGTTGTTTTGGAAGGGCAGGAGGCAATCACTCATTATCGAGTGATCCATCGCTTTCGCTCTCATACCCATACACAAGTTAATTTGGAGACAGGCCGAACTCATCAAATACGTGTCCACATGGCTGACATAAATTGCCCCATTGTCGGTGATCCTCTTTATGGCGGGCGCCTGCAAATACCAGCTGCTTCTTCTCAAGACCTCACTGAGTGTTTAACGAAATTTAAACGACAGGCGCTGCACGCGCGAAAACTTGGACTAATTCATCCGCACAGTGATGAGCCTATGACTTGGGAAGTAGATAGGCCCGCGGATATGGCTTACTTGCTGAACCAGCTGGCGGCAGACACCCAGATATCTAAATAGTATCAATAGAGTTACTTGGAAAATATTTAAGATTTATGAACGAGTTAAATTTCATCACTCCAGATTGGAAGGTCCCAAACGCAGTAAAAGGTTTTGTTACTACCCGTATGGGAGGGGTTAGTGAATCACAATTTAAAAGTTTAAATCTTGCGCAACACGTTGGCGATGCGGCTACGGCGGTTATAAGCAATCGTGAAAAATTAGCTCTGGCAGTAAATTCAGTGACCCAATGGCAATGGCTGAATCAGGTTCATGGTACTGGCGTTGCAGAAGCGCACGAGGTTTCAGGGGAAATAGAGGCAGATGCATGGATTTGTACTCAGCCAAATATTGCCTGCTGTATACTGACTGCTGATTGCCTACCAGTTTTTATTGCTTCAACAGAAGGGATAGAGATTGGAATAATCCATGCGGGTTGGCGGGGTCTAGCAGAAGGGGTCATCGAATCCACTATCGCCAAGATGGCAACCCAGTCCAAAAATCTAGTTGCCTGGTTTGGTCCGGCAATCGGTCCTTGTCATTTTGAAGTAGGTGCAGATGTAAAAACAGCTTTTCTTAATAAAGTTTCAGATAGTGCTGAGCGGAATTTGGTTGCAGAGTGTTTTTTTCATGCAGAGACGGAAAATAAATACATGGCTGATATTTATTCTTTGGCAAGAATTCGACTAAATAATCTTGGAATAACCGAAGTGTCTGGCGGAAATTACTGCACAGTTTGTGATGCAAATTCTTTTTACTCCCATCGACGAGATGGTAACTCTGGGCGCATGGCGAGTTTTATATATATGGAAGAGTCAGATGAGTAATGACCCAGGTTCAAAAATATCCAAACCACTATCCTCGACTGATAATGTTGATTGGCAATTATTTATTGCAGGCAGCGCTATTCTTTTTTTCTCAGTGCTAGTGATTGTTGTTTTCCCAGAATGGAGTGGGGTAACGATAGATCGACTTTATGTTTCGACCACAACTAGATTTGGAATTTTATATGTTATTACCGCAGTAGCACTGCTGTTTTTTTTACTTTATGTAGCAGTTAGTAAATATGGAACTATTATTTTAGGTGATGATGTTAAACCGGCATATTCACATTTTAGTTGGGCATCGATGTTGTTTTGCTCGGGTATTGGAGCTTCGCTTATCTATTGGGGTGCCACTGAGTGGGCTTTTTACTATGAAAGTCCTCCTTTTACTGTCGAAGCTGGATCTCAAGAAGCAATTTTATGGGCATCGAGTTACGGAATGTTCCATTGGGGGCCTATAGGCTGGTCGTTTTATTGTTTGCCTGCTCTGGCTTTGGCATGTTCCTATCATGTAAAGAAAATTCCTTCTTTACGATTAAGTTCAGCTTGTGAGCCGGTATTAAAATCCTATACAGCTAAATTACCAGGTCGCCTAGTTGATCTTTTTTTCCTAGCTGGTGTGATAGCAACCGCTGCAACTGGCTTAGGGTTCGGGACATCTTTGGTGTCATCTGCGACCGTAGAATTGACTGGTATCGAAGATGGTTTGCTATTACAAATTTGTATTATTCTAGTAGCGACTTCTTTAATCGCATTTAGCGTTTATCGTGGATTGGATAGAGGTATAAAAGTGCTAAGCACTTTGAATGCCAGCATGGCCCTGGTCTTCATTGCATTCGTGTTTTTATTTGGCCCAACTAAATTTATTTTGGAAATGGGTGTCGTTTCAATCGGGCATGTAATTCAAAACTTCATCACCATGCTATTTTGGACGGATCCATTACAACGCTCAAATTTTGTAGAGAGTTGGACGATTTTTTACTGGGCATGGTGGTTGGCCATGGGGCCATTTATTGGCATGTTTGTTTGTAAAATATCGCAAGGCCGCACAATAAGGGAGCTGGTTTTCGGGATGTTGGGCTGGGGCAGCCTTGGTTGTGCCTTGTTTTTTGTCGTTCTGGGAAACTACGCATTGTTTATGGAGCTGGAAGGTAACTACCCGGTTGTCGCGAAAGTAGTTCAAGCCTCTCCTGCTTCAGCGATCGCAGGTCTCGTGGCTTTGTTACCAATAGGTGGATTTTGGCTTTTCTTTGTCGCCGTAATTGGATTGATTTTTATGGCGACGACTTACGATTCTGCATCATACACTTTGGCTGCTGTAGCAACCAAATCGTTAGCGAGGAATGAGCATCCCGCTACTTGGCATCGCGTCTTTTGGGCGCTAGCGCTAGGTTTTTTGCCAATTAGTTTGTTATTTATAGGTGGATTACGAGAGCTTCAAACAGCCTCGTTGGTAGCTTCACTACCATTACTCGGAATCTATGTGATGCTGTTTGTGTCTACGATGAGAATGCTGAAGGAAATTAAGCCTTGATTTAATTTAATTCTATAGTTAATTAGACAATAGTAATAAGAGCATCGAGTACAGCATTAGGTTGCTCGGAGATCATGGAATGACCGCATTGCTCAAGCACTATGGTTCGAGAGCCAGGAATTAATTCAGCGAGTTTGAGTGCCTTGATCGGAGTGGTCATTCTATCTTTAGTACCGACCAGGATTAAAGATTCGCAGGAAATGTTTACAGCAAGTTCGGTGCCATTAAAAAAATTATTGCAGGCATTCAGGTCAGTAAATAAAACGTTATTCTTAGCTCTCTCTAATAGCCTTTGCCCGCCTAGGGTCATAACGAGTCCTGGGGATTCGTTACCACCAATATGAGAAAAATTACTGTGACTCCAAGTATTTGCCATATCGATCGCGTCATGGTGATTATTCCGGGAAGCATCTAATAGCTGATCTGCTACCTGCATGGGAGTAGAGGTTCCTAATAGAGCAAGAGAGCGGGCCTTTTGTGAATAGCGAGCGGCGAAATTTAATGCAACCAATGAACCCATGCTATGACCCACGATAGCTGCCTCATTGATATTCAATTGGGTTGATGCGCTATCGAGCCAGTCTGAAAATTCGTCTATAGATTGGCAGAGGGGCCCCTCTGAACGTCCATGTCCCGGAAAATCAAAAGCGAAGACATTAAAATTATGTCGTGCGAAATACCTAGAAGCTAGGACCCATATTGTATGATCCATTCCCGCGCCATGAAGAAAGATAACACTGGGGNACTCTGGGTTGTGGACGCCGCTGCCGGTACTAAAGAAGGTTTTATGATTGGCTACACTCGCATACATTTACTTATCCCTTCTGTGATGCTCGCAACCCGCGGCGCAAATCAGTGGTTAAATCAGATGGATCTTCAAGTCCCACGCTCAAGCGGATTAGCCCTTCGGATATTCCAGCAGATATTAAAGCTTCGGCATCCATGCGGTGATGCGTTGTACTAGCAGGGTGAATAACTAAAGATTTTGCATCTCCAACATTTGCTAGATGTGAAAAAAGCTCCAAGTTCTCAATAAATTTAATTCCAGCGTCACGACCACCTTTAATACCAAAACTAAAAACTGCCCCGCAGCCCTTCGGCAATAACGACTGAGCCAAGTCATGGTCAGGATGATCAGGAAGCATAGGATGATTTAGCCATTCAACTTCCTCTTGTTCTGCTAAAAATTCAACTACCGCTTTAGTATTTTCTATGTGGCGTTGCATCCTTAAAGAGAGAGTCTCTATACCTTGTAAAATATGGAAAGCTGTAGTCGGGCTCATACATGCTCCAAAATCTCGAAGGCCTTCTCTTCTAGCTCGGGTTATGAATGCGGCCGGACCAAATTCTTCTGCGAAATTGAGGTTTTGAAAGCCCGGATAAGGCTCAGACATAGTTTCGTGTTTTCCACTTGCCTCCCAGTCAAAGTTTCCACCGTCAACTAATAAGCCGCCAATGACTACGCCATGGCCTGATAGAAATTTAGTTGCAGAATGCATAACTATGTTGGCGCCAAAATCGATTGGTCGGCAGAGGTAGGGTGTCGCGAAAGTGGCATCGACCATCAAGGGGAGACCGGCATTGTGAGCGATCTCTGCCAGTACTGGAATATTCAATACCTCTAAGCCAGGGTTGCCAAGTATTTCGCCGAATATCAATTTAGTGTTTTTCTTTATTGCTTTTTTGAATGCATCGGGCGATCTGGGATCAACAAAAGTAGTGTCAATGCCGAATCGTCTCAGAGTGTAATCCAATAAATTGTGAGTTCCACCATAGATGCTACGAGAAGCAACAATATGTTCTCCTGCGCTCACCAATGTGGCAATGGCGAGATGAATGGCCGCTTGTCCTGATGCGGTGGATATCCCTCCAACACCATTATCCAGAGTGGCAATGCGTTCTTCCAATACTGCATTAGTGGGGTTTGATAGTCGCGAATAAACATGACCTGCCCGCTCCATATTGAAGAGGCCCGCAGCATAATCTGTATCTTTAAACACAAAGCTTGCCGTTTGATAAATCGGTGTCGCTCGGGCACCGGTTATGGGGTCAGCTTGTTGGCCTGCATGCAGACTCAGTGTGTCGAATTTGAGGGTAGGTGGCTTTGCCATTGCGCTTTCCAATTATAAGAGGCCTTATGGTAGGGATTTTTTGCCCTTTTACAAGTGCGGAAGCGTTTGTTGTTTGTCCATTTGATTTGAAGCGATAAGATGTCTCCTAATCGAAGAATCAGCTTTCTTCGAGGTGGCGAAACTGGCAGAATCTTTCTTTGCAGCGAAATATGGAATTTAACTAATGGATTCGAGTATTGTGACTCTTCTTGATGCAGGAATGGGCAGAACCTTGTCTATGAAAGGTGTCGAGATACCTCCAACTATTTGGTCTGCCAATGCCTTACTGGTAGCACCGGAAATCGTTAAAGAAGTGCATCTAGAAAATATACAAGCTGGCGCGAAGGTAATTACGACTAACAGCTACGGAATAATTCTTGCGGATCTGGCTAAGATCAACATAGAAGACCAATATGATTCCTTAAATATATTAGCTGGTAAACTTGCTGTCGAGGCTGTGACGGATTCGGGGAAGCCGGTTGAAATTGCTGCAAGTCTCCCTCCTCAAAATGGTAGTTATCGGTCTGATTTGGTACTCGATCGCTCAGTTATCGAACCACTTTATCGAAGACAGGCAAAGTTGTTGGAGCCTTTTGTAGATATTTTCCTTTGCGAGACTATGTCATCTATCGATGAAGCCATTTCTGCAGCAGCAGGAGTAAGTGGCCTGGGCAAACCCGTATATATTGGTCTAACTCTCCATGATGAAAAGTCCGCGACTTTGCGTAGTGGAGAATCATTACAAAGTGCTGTGCAGGCCCTGGCTGATTTTAATGTTGCTGGCATATTGGCTAATTGTTGTTTGCCAGAGCGAATTAGCGATGCGATACCTTTGCTGGCCGCTAGCGGTGTCGATTTTTTTGGCGGATACGCAAATGCGTTTACGCGCGTACCTCAAGACTGGTTGTTGGGCGGCGGAAAAGAATTTGATGGTCGATTGACCATGAGAGATGATTTATCACCTGAGTTTTATAGTGAATTTGTCGTAGATTGGATTGGCAAGGGCGCAAATTTTGTTGGTGGTTGTTGTGGAACTACTGCTAAACACATACAAGCAATTTCAGAGAAACTTCGAGCTTAGCCGCAAGAAGTGTCATTCCCCCTAAAAAATATTTCCATTTACTAATTAATTTCGAACATCGAGTCTACGTTGATCGGAATCGGTAAAGGGGTGCCTGGGTGTTGGAAAATTCGTCTTAGCCCTGAAATTCAATACATAAGTGGCTTCAGCAAAAAAAAATCGCAAGGTCTTATGTTCCCATAAGTCGAATAAAAGCCGTATAAGCGACAATAGTGATCTAAGTTTTATCCAAGTACTTAGGAATCCTTCCGCGGGGCTGCTTAATCAGCCGCTAAATTCCGGTCATTTGATTCTTAAAGGCTTGACTTTCCTATTGTAAATGGGAGAATTGCTCGGCTTGAGCTGAGCGAGTAGGTGAACCCCTTCTCAATCTGCCGTAGTCTGCAACCGCCGCAACCAGGCAACCCTGCAGTCTACTATCTAGGTGACTGAAAACATCCACCTTAGGCTCCTATCACGTTATCGCGCAGGGGGCCGACATGAAGCAAGATTGGCATAGTTTTTATGTGATTTGCTGATTGTCACAAACTAATCATTAAGTATTTTTTATAGCAGGCCCTATCGGTCGGCTGTTGTTTTGGGTTATTTGATCTCAGACGGCAGAGAGTAGTTTTTAACTCCGTTGAAGTTTGAGAAGAACAAGCGTTTAGAGGCAGAGAAAAGTGGATCAATTATCAGGTGGTGAAATGCTAATTCGTGCACTGCACGACGAAGGTGTTGAAATCATTTTTGGCTATCCGGGTGGTGCCGTTTTACATATCTATGATGCTATTTTCCAGCAAGATAAAGTCGAGCATATTTTAGTCCGTCACGAGCAAGCAGCAACGCATGCCGCGGATGGTTATGCTCGCTCATCTGGGAAGCCAGGGGTCGTTTTAGTGACTTCGGGGCCAGGGGCCACCAATGCTCTTACAGGAATTGCAACCGCTTACATGGATTCGATTCCTATGGTGGTGATTTCAGGCCAGGTTGAGAGTCGTATGATCGGCTCCGATGGATTCCAGGAAACTGACATGGTCGGGGTCTCAAGACCGATTGTGAAACATAGTTTTATGGCACGAAAGGCTACGGATATTCCGATCATGGTGAAAAAAGCATTCCATATCGCCTCAACTGGGCGACCTGGCCCGGTTGTAATTGATATTCCGAAGGATGTAACTGATCCAAAAGATAAGCAGCCTTATGTGTATCCGGCTGAGATAAAAATTCGGTCCTACGCTGTTCCTGGTAAGGGGCATTCCGGGCAAATTAAGAAAGCAATAGATGCATTGCTTGCTGCCAATCGTCCCATGATTTACACCGGCGGCGGTGTAATTCAGGGCAATGGTTCGGAGTTGCTGACAAAATTTACCCAAGCATTAGGTTTCCCGATTACCAATACATTAATGGGCTTGGGCGGCTACCCTTCTTCAGATAAGCAGTTTTTGGGTATGTTAGGAATGCATGGAACTTATGAAGCCAATATGGCTATGCATTATTGTGATGTGTTGTTGGGGATTGGAGTTCGCTTCGATGACCGGGTTACAAACTCTGATATAGCGAAATTTTGTCCAGATGCAACCATCCTTCATGTTGATATTGATCCTGCTTCAATTTCGAAAACAGTACCGGCAGATGTTCCGATAGTTGGCTCAGTAGAGCTGGTTCTTGAAGAAATGATTTCTCAGTTAGCTGCTTCAGAATCGAAAGTTGATGAACAATCTTTAGAAGTTTGGTGGAAGCAGATTGAGCAATGGCGCGAGAAGGATAGTTTAAAGATTAACTCTGCTGTCGATGGTTCTATAAAGCCTCAGCAAGTTGTTAAAGCTGTATATGAAATCACTAAGGGCGATGCCTTTGTCTCGTCAGATGTTGGCCAGCATCAGATGTTTGCTGCACAGTATTATGGTTTTGATAAGCCTCGCCGTTGGATAAACTCTGGTGGCCTTGGCACTATGGGATTTGGCTTTCCTGCGGCTATGGGAGTGCAATTTGCCCATCCGGATGCAGTTTCAGTCTGCATAACCGGTGAAGGTAGTATTCAAATGTGTCTGCAGGAGCTCGCAACCTGTATGCAATATAAGCTGCCCTTAAAAATTATCTGCCTAAACAATCAGGCCCTAGGCATGGTGAAACAATGGCAGGATATGCAATACGGTGGACGGCACTCTCATAGCACCTATGCTGAGTCGCTGCCTGATTTCAAAAAGCTTACAGAAGCTTACGGTCATGTCGGCATAAAAATAGAAAAGTTAGATGATTTACATGGCAAGCTTGAAGAGGCATTTGCCTTAAAAGATAAGTTAGTTTTTGTAGATGTGATGGTAGATCCTAATGAGCATGTGTATCCAATGGCCATTAAGGGTGGAGCGATGAAGGATATGATTTTGAGTAAGTCGGAGAGAACTTAATATGCGCCGTATAATTTCTGTACTGATGGAAAATGAGCCCGGCGCACTTTCAAGAGTCGTAGGCCTATTCTCTCAGCGCAACTACAACATTGACTCTCTTACCGTAGCACCTACCGAAGATCAGTCATTATCCCGATTGACTTTGACGACCAGTGGTGATGATGCTCGAATCGAACAAATCACGAAGCATCTGAATAAAATTGTTGATGTGGTTAAGTTGGTGGACTTGACTGAGGGGGCCCATATTGAGCGAGAGTTGATGCTGATAAAAGTTAAAGCAACTGGGGTACAGCGCGCTGAAGTAAATCGCTCTGTGGATATTTTTCGAGGCCAGGTTGTGGATTTAACAAATAATGTTTTGAGTATTCAATTAACTGGTACCAGTGACAAGCTTGATGCATTTATTGCGGCNTTAGGAGATAGCGTTGTTTTAGAAGTTGCTCGAACTGGAGTGTCGGGTATTGCTCGGGGAGAGAAGGTCCTTAGTTTATAACCAGGTGCTTCTTGAATTACCTGTAAGTTTGATACAATAAAAAGGGCAAGATGGCCCTTTTTATTGCGCTAGGTAATAAGCTTCTATATTACTTTTTTCATCGCGGTCATATACTTTCTCAATTTCTTGCCAACAACTTCAATTGAGTGTGATCGGATGTCTTCGTTAACCTCGATCAATTCAGCATTATCAACGCCAAAATTACTAAGACGGATGCCTTTGCCAATAACATCAGTATCAATTTTGGTCATGAAGTCAGTAAGTAAGGGAACGCATTCATGTGAAAACAAGTAGCATCCATACTCGGCGGTATCTGATATTACTTTATTCATTTCGTATAGCTTTTTACGGCCGATTAGGTTGGCAATTAGAGGTACTTCGTGCAGAGATTCGTAATAGGCTGACTCTTCGATGATGCCGCTATCGGTCATGGTTTCGAATGCCAATTCAACGCCTGCCTTAATCATAGCCACCATCAATATGCCATTGTCGTAGTATTCTTGTTCAGATATCTCCATATCGCCTGCAGTCGACTTTTCGAAAGCAGACTCGGTGGTTGCTTCTCTCCATCCTAGTAATTTAGCATCGTCATCAGCCCAATCGTCCATCATGCCGCTGGAGAAATTACCTGTAATAATGTCGTCCATATGCTTTTGATATAGAGGTGCCATGATTTGTTTGAGCTCCTGCGCTAATTCATTAGCTACTACCTTTGCAGGATTTGATAGGCGATCCATCATGTTAGTAATGCCACCGTGCTTAAGACCTTCTGAAACGACTTCCCACCCATGTTGAACTAGCTTCGAGGCATAGGCCGCTTCGATGCCTTTCTCAATCATTTTGTCGTAGCAAAGAATTGATCCTGTTTGCAGCATTCCGCACAGAATCGTTTGTTCACCCATCAGGTCAGATTTTACTTCTGCGATGAAAGATGACTCCAATACGCCTGCTCGATGTCCACCGGTGGCAGCTGCATAGGCTTTCGCAATATCCATTCCATCACTATTTGGGTCATTTTCTGCATGGACAGCAATCAGAGTTGGTACACCAAAACCGCGCTTATACTCTTCTCGAACTTCGGTTCCAGGACACTTAGGAGCAACCATCACAACTGTTAAGTCATCGCGAATTTGCATTCCTTCTTCTACGATGTTGAAGCCGTGAGAGTAGGCTAAGCATGCACCTTGCTTCATTAGCGGCATTATTTGTGTCACCACAGGGCTATGCTGCTTGTCGGGAGTCAGATTCAGAACAAGATCGGCAGTTGGTATAAGTTCTTCGTAAGTACCGACGGTAAAGCCGTTTTCGGTTGCATTCTTCCATGAGGTGCGCTGTTCGGAAATGGCCGCTGCTCGCAAAGTAAAAGATACATCTAGGCCACTATCTCGCATGTTCAAGCCCTGATTGAGGCCTTGCGCGCCACAGCCAACGACTACGACTTTTTTGCCATTTAGCTTATTCACGCCACCACTAAATTCACCTCTGTCCATAAAGCGACATTTGCCCAGCTGCTCAAGCTGCAATCTGAGGGGTAGCGTATTAAAATAGTTCATGGATTTGCTCCGGTTTCTTGTCCTGATTTGATAATAAATAAGTGAGCTGATACTCAATTTTTGTGAGGCGGGATCATATAGCATCTGCAATCTTGCGTAAAATGATATATTAGAGCTACAAATAGTCCCACAGCCAGCAAATTAGAGCTGTATAATCTGATTTTACTAGAATTATGACTTTATCCAACTTGCGATGCCTAGGGCAATCCAGGAAACCCATGACCAAAAAAGAACAAGAGCCAGAATTGATAGAAGATTCTGACAATATTCTGCCAATTGACGAGCACGAAGAAATCGTCTCAGAAGGGGGTAAGAAGGTTCGACGCCGTGGGATCTACCTGTTGCCGAACCTGCTAACTCTAGGAGCTTTGTTTTCTGGTTTTTATGCAGTGATAGCCGGCATGAATGGCAATTTTAATGAAGCGGGTTGGGCCATACTTATCGCAGGCGTGCTCGATGGCTTAGACGGCCGCATTGCTAGACTTACCAATACTCAGAGTGCTTTCGGAGCTCAATTTGATAGCCTCTCCGATATGGTTTCATTCGGTGTGGCTCCGGCGTTGATTATGTTCAGTTGGGCTTTTGTGCCCTTGGGCCGAGTTGGTTGGGCGGCAAGCTTCATCTATATGTCCTGTGCTGCGTTTCGATTAGCTCGATTTAATGTGCAGTTGGGAACCGTAGACAAGCGCTTCTTTCTTGGTTTGCAGAGCCCAATGGCTGCTGGCTTGGTAACCTGCGTGCCATGGGTCAGTTTTAAGTATGGATTGGAGGTTACTCCAATTGTTGCTTATCTGGCGGCAATCCTCACTGTCTTTGTGGGCTTACTAATGATTTCTAACTATACGTATTTTAGTTTTAAAGAATTAAATTTTAAGGGTACTGTGCCCTATATGGTTTTTATCTTCGCAGTAGTATTATTAGTTATAATCGCTCTTTACCCGCATGAAGTTTTGCTTAGCATCGCCATTATTTATGCTTTTTCGGGCCCCGCTAGCTGGGTTTATCGAACTCAATTTCTACGGGCGGCTAGCAGTGAAGCCGCACCTGAGAAGGAAGAAAAACAGTGAAAATCAAAGAAAGAGTAAGTAGGTGAAAATACTAAGTAACTTTTGAAAATCTGTACATTATCTGGCTCAGTTAAGAACCGGTGAGCCGTTTAAGTTCTAATATCGCGTGGAGTGGAAGCAAAATAGAGTCCCTTTTTAAAGAAGTAAATTCGCTATTAATTCCGTCTTATTTGTTATGGAGTTAGCATTTAATTAATCAAAAATTTAGGTATCTGACCATGTTAATTAAGAAGCCTGTAGATATTAAGCCCTCAGAAATAACGCCAGAGAATGTTTTCCGAAATCGGCGCCAGTTTATGAAAGAAAGTTCTCGGTTGATGCTGGGTGCCGCTGTGGCGGGAAGCATGCCTTCTATTGCTAATGCCCAATCTAGCGGAAGTCTAAAGGCGCCCGCGCCTGCTGGTCTGGTGCGAACAGAGCCCGCAGATTGGTTAAAAAACAAATTCGCCAATATAAAGTCAGCGCCTGATTCTGGGCCTTTTTATACCGGAGAATCCCTAACTCCATATAGAGATGTCACGCGCTATAATAATTTTTATGAATTTGGTATGGATAAGTCTGATCCGTCTTCAAATTCCGGTGAGTTTAAAGCTGACCCTTGGTCTGTAGAAATTACTGGTGAGGTAGCCAAGCCTGGAACTTATCACTTAGAAGATATTCTTAAACCTGTAGATCTTGAAGAGAGAATCTATCGGCTGCGCTGTGTGGAGGCATGGTCGATGGTAATCCCTTGGATCGGATTTCCGCTTGCCGATCTGATCAAGCAGTTTGAACCAAATTCAAAAGCTAAATTTGTTGAATTCGAAACTTTGATCGATGCCGAATCGATGCCGGCAATTGAGTCTCGCTTTGCCATTGTCGACTGGCCTTACCGTGAAGGCTTGCGAATAGATGAGGCAATGAATCCGCTCACGATGATGGCAGTAGGTGTCTATGGAGATTATCTGCCAGCACAAAACGGTGCTCCCATGCGCTTAGTTGTGCCTTGGAAATATGGCTTCAAAAGCATTAAGTCGATTGTAAAAATTAATTTCCGTGAAACCATGCCCAACACGACATGGAATGATTTACAGTCTAATGAATACGGATTTTATGCCAATGTTAATCCTGACGTGCATCATCCTAGGTGGCGTCAAGATACGGAAAGGCGTTTGCCGCAAACTTTGTTTAGTCGCCAACGGATTGAAACTAGGTTATTTAATGGTTACGCCGATCAGGTTGCATCAATGTATGGTGACATGGATTTGTCGCAGTATTTCTAAGTAGCAATTTCAAAAACGAAAAGGCAATAGTCAGCAATGCGAAAACTAATTAAGCCATTGGTTTTCGCCGGAGCGTTAATTCCGTTTTCTATTTTAATAGCCCGTGTATTTGTTTACCCAGATAGTTTGGGGCCGGATCCTGCTCAAGAGCTGGCAAAAGAGTCAGGGGAATGGGCGCTGCGATTTCTTGTCATTACTTTAGCTCTAACACCATTGCGGCAGATCACCGATCAAGTCGAATTTGTGCGCCAACGGCGCATGCTTGGTTTGTTTGCTCTTTTCTATGCCACCATACATTTTATGGTTTGGGTTGCCTTTCTTCTGGTTTTCCGCTGGGCTGCTATCGTAGAGGAGTTGGTGAAGCGTCCATTTATAACTATTGGCTTTGCTGCCTTTTTGATCTTGATTGCCTTGGGAGTGACTTCTACGAAGTCAATGGTGCGCAAGCTTGGCAGAAATTGGAAGCGTCTGCATCGTTTGGTATATCTGGCGGCTGGGTTGGCTGTGGTTCATTTGCTATGGATTTTGCGAACTAATATCGGCGAGGCTGTCTTCTATGGTGCTCTCGTGGCTCTGCTCTTAGCTTATCGGCTGCAGCGCCACTTGCGGGCCAGTAAACCGACTCCTCCAAAGGTTTAAAACCCTGAGAATTTAGTAATTGATAAGGGTTTGGAAATAATCATTAATATTCCCCCAAAGTCCTTGCCAAAAGGCGCTGCGGGCGTATAATGCCACCGCTCTGTGTCGAGAGGCACTGGGGTTTTATGTTCTTTAAAAACTTGGATCAAGTAATAGAGGTGGGTGCTTGCTGGGATGACTCTGT
>JGI26060J43896_10000278_pt1 | contig 18519 bp, 15 predicted proteins | sample MarorgKNORR_S2LV_6_FD_43896 | JGI IMG/M metagenome (IMG submission 43896) | reverse complement strand
CACCCTTTGGAACGCCACGACCATTGGCCAGGCCATCTTTAATATTGGACCCAATTTCAACAGTGCTCATGGCTTCAACTCCACCAGAAATAATCACATCTTGGGTGCCCGACATTACCGCTTGAGCGCCAAATTGAATCGCTTGCAAAGATGATCCACACTGACGATCTACCGTAGTGCCGGGTACTTCTAGGTCAAGTTTCGAAGACATTGAAACGTTGCGCCCGAGATTCCCTGCTTGGGAGCCGATCTGCATAACAACGCCAAAGATCACATCATCAACAGCATTAGTTGGAATGCCAGTTCTATCAACTAATTCATCGATAACAATTGCACCCATATCAACAGGATGTATTTCACATAATCTGCCTTTCTTTCTTCCAGTTGCTGTTCGAACTGCACCTACAATATATGCATCAGCCATTTTTTTATTTTCCTTCTATCTAAAATCCAAATTAGGTGAATATTGTTACATACCTTGCCGCACTGTTTTTTAGTGCTCAGATATTCAATTTCCAGATTTCTAAATCGCCGGCATTCTTATCCCAGCATCAAGCCTTATGGTTTCGCCATTGAGATAACCACAGGTCACAATATGTGCAGCTTCAACCGCAAATTCATCTGGATGTCCCAAGCGTTTTGGGAATTGAGTGATTGCTATTAAGGGCTCTTTAACCTCATCAGGCGCTCGGGATAGCAATGGTGTCTCAAACACCCCTGGAGCGATAGTGTTAACTCGAATGCCACGTTTTCCCAAATCTCTAGCAATAGGTAAAGTCATCGCAACAATGCCACCTTTTGAGGCGGAATATCCAGCCTGGCCAGTTTGACCATCGAATGCGGCTATTGATGCCACGTTGATTATTACGCCGCGCTCACCATCTTCTGTTACCGGTTCATTCAACTGCATCACTTCTGCACAGAGTCTAAGAACATTAAAAGTCCCTATGAGATTGACTCTGACAATATGTTCGAATTTTTCGAGCGGCATTGGTCCATTCTTGCCGACAGTTCGTGCTGCACCACCAATACCTGCAGAGTTTACATTGATATGGAATGTGCCAAAATTTTCTTTGGTGGTGGCTATTGCACTGGCTACTGCGGACTCATCAGCAACATCGCCGGCCTGCCAAATCGCCTGCCCGCCAAACTCTTTTGCCGCCTGTTCCAGTGATTCTGTATTTAAATCAAAGAGCATGACATTGGCACCTGCAGCGACAAAGTTCCGTGCCGTTGCCAGTCCCAAACCGGAAGCTCCACCAGTTATAAAAGCTGTTTTATTCGCGAGATCCATTGTTACTTCAATCCAATTTGCCAAGTGATTTTGGGACGCGACAGGATAATCTATCCCTGCCAAAAGTGAAACTGATATAAGCAGCATTAATATTGGTTACATGGGTCACAAATCCGCAAGTTAACTGTTTATTGTTAACCACTGATCCCCTATCATTCGGCGTAATTTGGTAAATTATCAATTTCAAACTTCAGCTTTAAACAAAGGAATAAGGATGGGACCACTTAAAGGAATTCGAGTAATTGAAATGGCAGGTATAGGACCTGGACCTTTTTGCGCAATGATGCTTTCAGATATGGGGGCAGAAGTAATCAGAGTAGATCGACTCAACCAAAAAGGTACTGGTCATCGGGCCAATGTATTGGGTCGAGGCAGGCGATCTTTGGCCTTGGATTTAAAGAACTCAGCAGCGGTTGAAACTATGCTGAATCTCATCGAAAAAGCTGATGTTATTATAGAAGGATTTCGCCCTGGAGTAATGGAACGCTTAGGACTGGGACCAGATGTATGTTTGGCACGAAATCCTCGCTTGGTTTTCGGCCGGATGACTGGCTGGGGGCAAGATGGTCCACTGGCCAAGGCTGCCGGTCATGACATTAATTATATTTCCATAGCCGGTGCTCTCGGAGCCATGGGCTATTCAGATCGACCACCGGCGCCACCATTGAATCTAGTGGGTGATTTTGGTGGCGGGGCAATGTATTTATTAGCTGGAGTTCTAGCGGCACTTTTAGAACGTAGTAGCTCAGGAAAAGGACAAGTGATAGATGCTGCCATGACAGATGGCACTGCCAGTCTTCTGAGCGGTTTTTTTGGACTCATGGCCATGGATATGTGGACAACAGATAGAAGTAGCAACAAACTTGATGGTGGCGCACATTACTACGGAAGTTACGAGTGCAGTGACGGCAAATATATTTCTATCGGATCAATTGAGNCACAATTCTACGCGCTTCTCTTGGAGAAAGCAGAAATCACTGATCCGCTGTTTCAAGCACAGCAAGATCAGCAAGCTTGGCCGACATTGAAAGAAAAACTCGCAGAATTGTTCATACAAAGAACTCGTGAGCAGTGGTGTGTGGTTATGGAAGGAACCGATATTTGTTTTGCTCCGGTATTGGACCTTGGCGAAGCACCCAACCATCCTCATAACAAGGCTCGAAATACTTATGTGGAGTTCGAGGGGGTTGTACAGCCCTCCCCTGCTCCGCGATTTAGTCGAACTCAAAGCAAGATTCAATCGGCGGCGTCATTAGCCGGAGAACATTCAGAAGAAATATTGTCGGACTGGGGTTATTCCGATGCGGATATCCAAGAACTAAAGAATGCTGACGCTATTTAATTGCTAGTTAAGGAAAATCAACCTCTAACAATCTCTGTCGCCCTAGTATCTTCTGCGCCCACAACAGTCCTATGTTCCAACTGCGCGAGCAGCAAGCACATAGCTAGTTTGCCGAGCCTCGCCATTATGGGCAAAAACTCCTGTGAATTTTCTGATAAAGCCTCTAGCGACATGTCCCCTTATTACCCTTGGTGGACAGAATAAAGTAGCGGCCCTGTCGAGAAGATCATTTAACTTATCAATTAGCGTTGGAATTAGCGAAACTTGATGTTAGATTGACGAGTTTTTGCGGTAACCAGAATTACCTCAAAGCAAATTTCCTTGTTATAGAAGTAAATCTGAAGAATAATTTCAACTACATTACCCTCGGGTCAATTGTTATTTTAAGAGGCAGTACTCATGAAAAATATCGGTCTAGTGATAGGATTGTTAAGCCTTTTAATGGCGTGCGAAGCGTCATATGACCCAAATGATGGAATAGATCGCATTCGCACTCAGCGGGATGTGGACGCCTATAATGCGACTGTAAGTGCCGCAGATGACAAGCTAGTGTGCTCCAGGGAATCGGTCATTGGCTCAAATATTCGCCAATTTGTGTGCCTAACAGCGCGCCAAAGAGAACAGCAAAGAATTCAGATACAAGCCGGTTTGGATGATATACGCAATTCCCCTGCCGGGCTTGGACAATGAGCTAATTGAGAATACTCTGGCACCAAGATCTTTGAAGGAAATGGTGAATCAGCCCTTCCCATATATTTTGGGCTTGTTACGTTCCTTAATTCTTAGCCTGTATTCCCGCTCAGGGGAGCAATTCTTGTTTGAACTGAGAATCTCTCAACCCGAAATTGCGTTGCATTCGAACAAGGACTTTTCTGGTTTTATTCCCATAAAATTCAGATATCGTGAGAAACAAACTAAAATTGCTGGGGATATACGATATACGAACCGCGCACAATGACTTTAAGCTAGGTAATACAAGCCCCCTAGTAGCTTTACGAACTCTTAAATACTTGAGTTGGCTCTGTGCAGCTGAATTTAATCCTGGCTTGCGTATAATGCGTAACTAGGCACGAGAGAATTAATCTAATGATAATGGTTCAAAGTACATTTCAGCTCCTACCGGATAGCCGGGAAGAAGCATTACAGTTGATGAAGAATATGGTTCGCCTTTGTCGGCAGGAATATGGCTGCCTAACTTATGAGTACTTTGAAGGTGTCACCGAAACCAATCAAGTGATCTTGCTGCAAGAATGGAAAGATGCTGATTGTTTGCAAGAACACTATCAGACAGACCACATGGAAGATTTCATCGGNAAATTGGGAAATTTCTTAGAAAGCCCTATTACAACTCGCAGCTACGTGTCGCAAGAAGATGGCCATATTTCAACACAGGCAAGTGANGAAACAGCCAAACCTGAGCAAACAATTCACTAGTATATCCGTTCTATTTATTTGCTTTATCTATTTTCNCAACCTTACTTTTTAGCTTTTCTCTACGGCACGCGTGATCACACTATTGCCCGGACTCATATTCTTTTATTTCAGCAGTGATGCTTCGTGCCAGGGCGTTGGGAATAGGAAATGTAAGAGCGTATTGAGAGATCTTCCAGCCCTGCTCGGTTTTGATAAGAATCCCTGTTCCCCGGCTTGTGCCATAGCTACCGCTTTGTAATATTTCATCAAACCAGGCGCTGCCGCCATCTGGAGTGAAATTTACATTTCTGATTTTTGGCAGATAGTTCCAGCCGTTACTCCGGCTAGCGTACGCCTGAAATTCTGCCTTCGTCCACCTCTCTCCAGCATCGCTTCCAAGGAAAACACTATCGTCACTCATTAATTGAAAATAGCTCTCCCAATTAGCTTCTGCTGCACCGACATGATAGGCATCCAGAATATTGTTCACCTCGGTTAGGTCCTCAGCACTCTGAGCAGCCACCTGAGAATTGATAAGGAGCGATAAGAAAAAACAACTAGCGAAAACGGAATGGAACATAAAACAATTTGGGATGTGTTTCATAATAGATATAATTCCTTAATATTTCCTGGAATGACTCAGGGAGAAAGGGACTCTAGGAGTCAATGCTCGACAAGCAGACTGTTAGATAACCAACTTTAATGTGTTGCGCCTTTTGCTAATTCATCAACATCTCTTTCCTCGAATTCTCCAGCATTAAGTCGCGCAAAATAATCACGGGCAGCATCTCGTACTTTAGGAGCTAAAAGTAAAGTAGAGACCATCGTTGGTATAGCCATTGTTGCATAGACTCCGTCGAAAAGGCTGATAATTGCATCCATAGATGCTACTGCCCCGACAGTTATAAGCGCCATGTATCCCCACATATAATATTTTTGTTTTGCAGAACCAAAAAGAAAACCCATGCATTTGCTTCCATAATACCAATAGGTGAGAACTGTAGTAGTGCTAAGTACAAATACCATTACTAAAACTAGATAGGCCCCAAAGCCAGGAAACACTTGCTCATATGCCTGAGACGTCAATGTCACCCCTACCGCATCGCCCTGCCAAACACCAGTAACCAGCAAAGCTAATGCAGTACAGGTACAAACAATCAAGGTGTCAATTATCGGTCCAACCATTGCCACTAGTCCCTCTCGGGCTGGCTCATTGGTCTTCGCTGCCCCGTGGGCAAGAGATTCAGTACCTATACCTGCTTCGTTTGAAAACACACCTCGCTGCACACCGATTAGAATCACAGCGCCCAAAACACCGCCAGAAACTGCGTTTCCAGTAAATGCATCAGCAAATATGAGCAGAAACATCGCGGGAATTTCACTAATATTCATCACTAACAAAGTGCCAGTAATAGCAAAGTAAAATAGCACCATAGCTGGTACCAGCTTACTGGCGACTGCAGATATACGTTTGATTTTTCCTACAGCGATGGAAAATAGAACAACTGACAATATGAGGCCAGTGACAAAATCAAAATTGAAATGCGCCTCTGCCGTTGCCAATCCAAATGGTATTGCCACAAGATCACGTAGAAGCTGAACGAGTTGATTAATCTGAAAGACCGGCAAAGTTCCAATCATTCCCGCTACAGCAAACATCCACGCGAGTGGAAGCCATTTTCTGCCGAGACCTTCACGAATGACATACATCGGGCCTCCCTGCAATACTCCACTGTCATCCTCACCTCGATACATAATTGCAAGAGATGCCGTGTAAAATTTAGTGGAGATACCCACAAGGGCAGTAACCCACATCCAGAAAACCGCTCCTGGTCCTCCGACCGTTATCGCCACTGCTACACCCGTAATATTTCCAAGACCAATTGTCCCGGCCAGTGCGGTCGCTAGCGCCGCATAGTGAGAAATATCACCTTCAGCATCGTTGGATTGATGAGCATACTTTCCACGCAATAAATCGAAGCTATGTCCGATATAACGGAAATGCATTAACCGAGAATGAACCATGAAGAACATGCCGCCTCCTACCAACAAGACAACTAAAGGTGGGCCCCACATAAAATTCGCAAAGGCTGCTAGCACGCTTTCAATTTGAATCATAGTTTCACTCTATTCCTCTCAAAATGAGAATGATGCGGTTGCTCTACTCATAGTTTTTCTCGCTATGTTTATCTCTGCATGTCTCCGTAGATAATTCAGAATTTGATTCTATGAATTCATTCTATATTGATTATTCAGGACTAATAACTCAGCCTATATTCATGCTTACAAANCCATAGAATGAGATAACAAGTTCAAACCTATGGTCGAAGCCGGCAAATAATTAAGGGATATTCTCAGCGAAACGAAAATCTGGAACTGGGTTAATGTGTAACAAGTGTTCAACGAAATAATTCCAGCGTTTTAACATGAAATATCTCGATAAAGAAAAACCATGACTAAAGTTAGGCAGGATTAGCAAGTCGAATTCCTTTTCTGCTTCTATTAAAGCCTCTACCACAAGTAAAGTGTTAGATGGATGTACATTGGTATCCATTAAGCCATGAGCAAGAAGCAGCTTGCCCTGCAAATTTTTAACTAATAATTGATTAGCCTGACTATCGTAATTTGTCGAAGACACTGCGTCGCTTTCAGCTTCTGTATCCAAGGGAGTCGACTCTGAATATGTCTCTANTAGACCCTGCCAGCGCTCACCCCAATCATCTTCATAATTCCGATTGTCATGATTTCCAGCACTGGAAACAGCAACTTTATAGAAATCTGGATAGCGTAAGATACCCGCAGTTGAAGCAAAGCCACCTCCTGAGTGCCCCCATATTCCTACTCGATCCAGATCCATCCACGGTCGACTCGAGGCTAACTGTTGAATAGTTCCTACCTGATCTGGCAAACCATTATCTGCCATATCGCCATAATAGCTATCGTGGAACGATTTCGAACGTCCNGGCGTCCCCATCGCATCTACTTCAACAACAATAAATCCCAGCTCGGCTANCGCCTGATTATCTCTGCGGGAAGATTGAAACGACCGACTACCAACGCTGCTGCCCCAGGGACCCGGATAAAGATAGTTAAGTACAGGATAAGATTTTTTTTCATCAAAATTCGTCGGTTTATACATCAAACCATAAAGATCGGTTAATTGATCTCTGGCTTTCACCACAAAAGGAATCGGCGCTACCCAACCAGATTCTTGCAACTGAGAGATATCTGTTTCCTCAATTATCGCAAGTTGCGCGCCTGACCAATCTTTTAAAACCGAGATAGGGGCTTGTATAGGTGTTGAGTAGGTATCAGTGAAGAACTCGCTGGACTGGGACCAACTGATAGAGTGATTGGCGATTTCAGGAGTTAATAATTTCAATCCAGATCCATCCAGGGCAATACGATAGAGATATTGGAAATAAGGATCCCCGCCCTCTTTGGCTGCAGCAAAAAAGAATAGTTGTTCTTTTTCCAAATCTACATTTGAAAGGCTTAGAACTAACCATGATCCAGAAGTTAATTGTCGCTTTAATTCTCCAGTCTCAAGATCATGCAAATAAAGATGGCCCCAATTGTCTTTTTCCGAGTACCAGATAAATTCTCCACGCTCATGAAAAACACGCCAGTTCTCTGCTCTAATACCTGATTCATATTGAGTCGCAGCTTCCTCTCGATAAACATCGCGAACGGCTCCAGTCTCAATATCTGCAATACGCAGCTGTGCAACTTTGTGATCGCGAGAAGAGGAAACAAAGGCTAATTTTTTGCTGTCTTCACTCCATTGGACATCGAGAAAACTACCATCATTGCCAGCTATGTGATCACTGGTTGTTGATCGATGTGCATCCGGAGACATATTCAAGCGCACGATTCTCGGTATGCTCTCATCGCTTACTTCGTCCTCTAAATGAATGACGATACGTTCAATCATGAAAATATGTTCGTCGCCAGGAAGAGGGTATTTCCAAGCTTCTAATTCTGGATGACCTACCTTGGTACTAAAGAGATACATTTCCCCCACATTACGACCATCATGGCGGAAACTCGCAATTTTGCTGGAGTCAGGGGACCACTTTATGACAGGAGTACTACCTCTAATCCAACCAGCGTTATTAGTGCCGTAACCATAATCTTCAACGCCATCAACAGTAAGTTGAGTAAGCTCGTTGCTCGCAGTATTTCGCATCCACAGATTGTGTTCTTCGATAAACACAGCTTTGCTACGGTCAGGAGAAAGAAATTCAGAAGCAGGAGTATCTTCCATCAGCTTTATTTCGTAATTACTTCGATCAAGAAAATAATTATCTCCCTGATAACGAAAGGCAATTGATCCCAATTCACCATAAAATTGTATTCGAGTTAGAACTAACTCTGAGAGCTCAATATCTGCACCAAGTATCTGGCCCAGCGACACTGCCAGCCGGTTATTGTCTATAAGTACCGACTTAGATTCAGTAATGGGGTCATACAGAATGTAATCCGATCCATCGAGTGCTGACCGACGATAGACCAACTGGCCATTATCTTGCCAATACTGGGCGAGGATACTGTTCTGCATTAAAGTTGAAGTATTTTGTTGCAGAAAGGATTCAGCACGCTGATAGTCAGCCTCGGTAAGCAATGATGATAGTATCGCTTGAGTGACGTTTGAGGGGTCATTTTCTCGGATGTCTTCCGTCGGCGAACATTCGGATAACAGAACTAAAGCAAAAATACCTATTATGATTTTTGCCAAAAAATGAATTGCTGATGATTGCATAAGAGCGTCACTAGAGTAGTGAATCCAAAATAAGGTTGGTTGAGTTTACTATTCTTTCGTCCCTTGGCCGCAAGTCTGGCTCAAATGACACTCCAGTCAGATGTTGAAGCCCGTCAATGTAGCGAATGGCGATTTGGTTTGCCTGATCCTGAGTAAACTGATGGTTTTTTTCTTTTACCATTCCCCGAGCAAATTCTTTCGAAAACGAAACTGGCTTTCCCTTTCGGGTAATCGGCTCTCCATTCTCATCCAATTTCCAGAATCGAGAAGAATCCATTGTGTAGAGTTCATCAGCTGCAACTATATTGCCCGCATTGTTAATACCATGCTCAGTTTTGGTATCTACCAATACCATACCCCGCCCTGCCAGATATTGGCTGATCATACCGAAAGCCATTAGGGATGAATTGCGGATCTGCGCATATTGCCCTGCCGTACAGATACCTTCATCAATTAGATACTGCACATCAATCGTTCTATCCTCAGCATTTTTAGTGCTGGGTGTGTCCATTAAATAAGGCAGCTCACCGTTAACTTGCAGTTTATCGACATCCAAGTCGTAGCCAGCATAATTCAATTTCGTTTGGCCATGCCCTTTTGCGTTCAGCCAGTGCTGATACATGGAGGTCGACGTAGAACTTTCCGCCATATATAGACGCAAAACATTTTCCAGTTTAATCAGATTCAAATTTTCCGCGGGGATAACGGTAGAACTAGGTGCAAGACCCGACACAGAAAATTGCGAACTCCCTAAAACATCTTTTACCAGTCCGAGCATATGATCATGATTGAGCGCTAACACTTGGTCCTTAAAAGGTATTGCACCACGATTAACATCATGGGTAGATATTCGATTATTGCGAAACATCAACCTTAGCGGCTCCCCGCTTCTAGTCACTAGATTCTCACCAAACACTGAATCGGATACCTTTCCTTCCAGTATGGTAGAGCCAGCTAACCTGGGAATATCACCGTCCTCTATTAACTGAAGGATAGGACGACCTTCATTGACAACAACGCCGTGTTCAGCGACTAATTCGCGGACTTCAGATTCATTGAGCATTAAAGAAAGGACTCTTTTCTATTTGTTTCCGGAAAGTTTTGAAGAATAGTTGAAAGCGGAAATGACTACAAGATGAAGCGGTTGTAGGCGTCTAATTATGAACGCCCCTGAGATGAAATAGCACGGATAGAGATAAATGGTGCCGCCACCAAGAGTCGAACTCGGGACCTGCTGATTACAAGTCAGCTGCTCTACCACGGCTGAGCTATAGCGGCACATTGAGATTTTTAGGCGGCAATCTCCTAACCGTTTCTGCCCCGCTGACGATGTCAGCTGCTACTCGCTATTACGACTGAGCTGCAGGGCACAGGTCGCGCATACTACATAAAAACACATTTGTGTTCAACAGTTGGAGATAGTCAGCACAAGTTCTACCCGAGCCAATAAATTAAAGGCTGAGCTGCTCCTGCGAGCTATACTGCCTATTAAAAGAAGCATACTAACTTCCACTTATCTTTGCTAAAGTATTCTGCTACAAGCTGCGTAATTACTGGATTTCGCCGCTAGAATCAGCACCCAACTTTCGTAAACCGCATAGGCCCCTGCTTTGTCAGCTACGACCACACAATGGCTCCAAATGCTCTCATTATATGGATGGATCTGGATAATTCCGATCATAGAACGTCTGTTTCCCTTAAAAGGGCAGCCATTCATTCGGCCGGGCATGCTCAACGACCTTTTTCACACCTACCATCGATTGCACCTATGGATCATGATCAACAGTGCTTTTGCGGCTTGGTTGGTAATTTATGCCCAGAATCATGGCGGCCAAGGCCCTTACGGACGAGGAATTCTTATTGATGCCCATTGGGGCTGGAATGTAGTTGCCCTCCTGCTAATGGGGCACGTTACTTTTTATGTCGCCCATTATGCTTGTCATAAGATTCCCCTGCTCTGGCAATTCCATCGTGTTCACCATAGCACCCAAGTACTCGATTCTTTCTCAACCAGCCGATTTCACATAGTCGATAAGACAATCTTCGCCGCGCCCTATTTATTATTGGTGACGTATTTTCAACCCGACCCAGCTTTGACCTTCTTATTCATATCATTTAACGATTTTTTCGGTCGCTACGGTCATGGCAATATTAAAGATCCTCATTGGCTAGGCTACTTTATGAGCAACCCAAAATTTCATCGCTGGCATCACTCAAATCATCCGGAAGCTATCAATAAAAATTTTTCGGCTGAATTTAATTTCCTCGATTGGATTTTTGGCACAGCCTACTACCCTAAGGAAGGAATCCCCGAAATATTTGGCGAGGCTGACTACAGCAACAATATCTTTGTTCAACATTACCAACCCTTCCTAGATATTTATAACATTGCTAAATACGATGGCATTACTGCGCTCTTCAAAAAACCATTTAGCAAATCAGATAGCGATGAGATTCAATCTAAAAGTGCTATGCAAAAATCAAATAATTCTGACAACTCTGCGGAAGAAATAATAAAGAATTAGGTAAACTAAAGAAATGAACGGACCCTCTTCAACAAAAGCTTGGACAGCTTTGCAAGATCAAAGTAAAAAATTCCAATCTGCTAAATTTAAATTAACCAGATTATTCGATGCTGATTCCTCCCGCTTCGATAAATTCTCTGTCCAGCATGGTGAATTGCTACTCGATTATTCAAAAAATTACCTCGATGACGAGACAAAATCTTTATTGTTAGATTTAGCTGAACAGTGCTCAGTCCCGCAAGCAATTAGGTCGATGTTTGCTGGCGAGCCCATAAATACTACTGAAAATCGTCCAGCCCATCACGTCGCTCTAAGGAACTCTTCACTCTCCAGTCAGCAAGCGGAGATTGAAAACAACCTGAATAGAATGGCGAATTTTATCTCAAAGGTAGAAAATGGTGAGTTAAGTGGTTTTGAAAATTCATCAATTAAGCAGGTAATCAACCTTGGTATTGGCGGCTCAGATCTGGGGCCAGCTATGGTGACCACTGCATTGGATGGCTTCGATGATACAAAAATTAAAACTCATTTCGTCTCCAACATAGATCCTTCACATATTAATTCCACACTAAAGAGTTTAAGTGCTGAAGAAACACTTTTTATAATCTCCTCTAAATCCTTCACCACATTAGAAACGCAACAAAATGCCTTGAGGGCAAAGCAATGGCTATTGGAGAGTGGAGTGGATTCGGAATCGGTGTCGAATCATTTCATTGCCATCAGTAACAATATTCAGGCTGTTGTAGATTTTGGAATTCGAGCAGAAAATATCTTCCCTCTATGGGATTGGGTCGGTGGTCGTTACTCACTTTGGTCGGCAATCGGGCTACCTATAGCACTTTCAATTGGAATGGACAATTTCAGGGAATTACTGGCAGGCGCTAGATCCATGGATGAGCACTTCTTAGAGTCAAAGATGGCGGAAAATCTACCGGTACTTCTAGCTTTGCTTACAGTTTGGTACACCGCTTTTTTCAACTGTCATAGCTCTGTCGTTGCTCCTTATAGTCAGCGCTTAGAGTTGCTTCCTTCATATCTGCAACAACTCTACATGGAAAGCCTTGGTAAATTTGTCGACAAGCAAGGTAACCTCACTCAAACAAATACTGGGGAAGCTCTTTGGGGTACAACCGGCAGCAATGGGCAACATTCTTATTTTCAATTGCTCCATCAGGGNAAGGAAAATATTCCTGTAGATTTCATTGCTATTGCAAAACCACACGTAAATGACTTTATTAATCAAGATCAGCTTAAACAACACCAACACTTGTTATCCAACTGTTTTAGCCAGAGTTTAGCTTTGATGAATGGCAACGACGGCGAAGGAGATCAACACAAATGGCTTGTTGGAAACAAACCATCTAATACAATCCTGATTAGTACACTTAATCCTCATTCGTTGGGATCATTGATTGCCTTATATGAACACAAAGTCTATGTGCAAAGTGTAATCTGGAATATTAATGCTTTCGATCAGTGGGGGGTTGAGCTGGGTAAGAACCTTTCAAAAGAACTGTTTACTGCATTCAGTTCAGCCGCTGATGTTGACAAGCAAGATTTGGATAGTTCTACGTCAAATTTAATTAAACGTTCTATGGATTGGAATAAGTAGGGAGCATCGATACCCGACAAAAGCCCTATAGTGGAAACACTGTCGGCGAAAAATTTTTGTTTCAGCTGCTTCCAGGGCAACTAGATTTACTGCTGTAAGATGGCTGCAATAAAGGACTAAGTGCATACTTTTACACTTAGACGAAAGAGAAGGGAAATCAGGCCTTAATAAGGCTTAAGAGCTCTGCGGTTTTCAATTCCATTAGAGCGATATCCCCTCTGGACTCCACGTTGAGTCTGACAACAGGCTCAGTATTAGACCGCCGAATATTGAATCTCCAATCGCCGCACTCCACAGAGAGCCCATCAGTATCATCAACGGAAACTGCTTCTGCTTCGTATTGCAGCCTGATTGAATTTATGAGTGCCTCAGGGTCTGCAACCGTATTATTGATTTCTCCAGACGCTGGAAATGCAATCATGCGCTCATCAACCAATTCAGCCAATGTCTTACCTTGTACTAGCATTAATTCAACCACTATTAGCCAAGGGATCATGCCGCTATCGCAATAAAAAAAATCCTTAAAATAGTGATGAGCACTCATCTCCCCACCATAGACTGCGTCTTCTAAGCGCATCCGTTCTTTAATAAATGCATGTCCTGTCTTGCAGAGGATACTTTCACCGCCACATTGCTTTGTCAGCTCAATAGTGTTCCAGGTTAGCCGTGGATCGTGGACAATTTTAGCACCAGGATTTTTAACGAGAAACGCTTTAGCCAACAAGCCAACGATGTAATAGCCCTCGATAAATCGCCCTTCTGCATCAAAGAAAAAACACCGATCAAAATCACCGTCCCAAGCTATCGCTAAATCAGCTTGGTTGTCTCTTATAGCATCAATGGTAGGCTGACGATTCTCTAGTAAAAGAGGGTTAGGTACACCGTGGGGGAAATTCCCATCAGGCTCGTGATGAACCTTGATAAATTCAAATGGCAACTTTGCTTCCAGCAAGTCCAAAATCGAACCGGCACCACCATTCCCTGCGTTACAAACTATCTTAAGAGGTTTGTTAGCGTCGTTATTTATATTTGCATCATTAACATACGTGAGTAAATGATCAATGTAGGCTGCCTTAGGATCCCGAGTGGAATGATCACCTTTAGATTCGACCCGTGAAAACTTACTTAGCTCCGCAAGTCTCTTGATTTCAGTAAGCCCGGTATCCCCACTTATAGGTTTTGAGTTTTCACGAACCAATTTCATACCATTATAATCTTCCGGATTATGACTGGCTGTAACTATGATTCCTCCGTCAGTTTCTAAATAGGAGGTGGCGAAATAGACCTCTTCAGTACCACATTGACCTATATTAATTACATCTGCTCCACCATCAGTCAGCCCATCGATTAACGCATTAGAAAGTTGCAAGCTGGTGAGTCGAATATCAAACCCAACCACTACTGTTTTTGGCTTCAAATAAGCACAGTAGGCACGACCGATACGATACGCGATATCTTCGTTTAGCTGATCGGGAATACGACCCCGAATGTCATAGGCTTTGAAACAAATTAATTCATTAATCATTGGCAACAACGGCTTCCGTTGATAAGGAATTCAATTGAGGAAATGCGATATTGGTCAAGTCGATATATCCTGACACATTCTCACAATCAAATCTGAGATTTTCAAATTTTTGAGTTATTACTTTCTAGAGATTCTTTATCAGTACCAACAAGTTGGCGCTCAAATTCACAGCTAACGTCAAAGCGACCCTCAATAGCGTGCTTCCTTCTTCCTGCAATAATAGCTTTAGTGGCAGGTAAAAACCTTGGGTCATAACCTGCCGCTGGAAGTACGCATTTCCTTATTTTAGTTATTTCGTAGATTTATTCTGTTTTGGACTAGTTGAGACATCAATTTCTTAGCTATTTATCTAATCAATCGTCACTCGACCATATCTATCTTCGAATCTCACTTTGTCATCTTCGCCTAGATAATCTCCGATTTGAACTTCTATTATCTCCACTGGCTGTTCACCAGAATTACTTAGTCTGTGTTTACTGCCCAGCGGAATAAAAGTCGATTCATTCACTTGCAACTTGAATTCATTATCATCACAGGTGATTAGACCTTCGCCTTTAATCACTGTCCAGTGCTCTGAGCGTTGNTTATGCATATGCAAGGAGAGTGCCGCATTAGGATTAACAACCATATGCTGTACTCGATAGCCNTGACCACTTGCCAGCGACTCATATGAGCCCCAAGGTCTCTTCATGATTCGGTGACTAATACTTTCTTCTCGATTATGGCTNTCTAACTGTTTAACGATTNGTTTTACAGACTGAACATGATCCTTATGTGCAACGAGGATTGCGTCCACTGTCTCAATAATTACAGTATCTTTGACGCCAACTGCTGCAACTAGCCGAGATTCCGATTGAATGTAACTGCCTTGGGTCTCTGTGATTAGCACGTCACCACTTATTACATTGTGATGTTTGTCCTTTTCTTGTAGATCCCAAACCGCATCCCAATTACCCAAATCACTCCATCCTGCTTCGAGGGCGATAACAGCCGCAGTCTTAGTTCTTTCCATTACCGCATAATCGATGGAATCGCTACGGCAGGCTGAAAAATGGGCTTCTGGTATAGGTTGAAATTCATCGCCTTTCTCAAATTGCGCATAAGTGGCATGACAGCTTTCGAAGATATCATTACCGTAAAGCTTTAATTCCTCTAAATAGCGCGATGCAGTGAACATAAACATGCCACTATTCCAATAATAATTACCACTCGCAATATAAAATTCTGCTGTTGCCTTATTGGGTTTCTCGACAAATTTGTTAACGTTAAAAATACTGCTTGTTTCAGATGTCTCTGCCAGATTCAGTTCTTTGCCTTTCTTAATATACCCATAACCCGTTTCTGGTCTACCTGGCACTATTCCAAAAACGACTAGCATATCTTGCCTCGCCAGCTCAATTCCTTGGGTGATAGCTCGATGAAATGCTGGCGTATTTATAATCACATGATCGGCGGGCAGCACTAACAAGACCGGATCCGTAGCATCTTGTTGTGAAGATAGAGCAGCTAAAGCAGTAGCGGGCGCAGTATTCCTGCTCAAGGGCTCTAATAAAATAGTACTGTGATCTTTACCTAATTGACGTAATTGTTCTGCGACCAGAAAACGATGATCTTCGTTGCAGACCACCAGAACATCACCAATTTCTTCCAATCCTTCTAGACGTCTAATTGTGCTCTGGAACAAGGATTCTCGTTGCTGAGAAAATTGAATAAACTGTTTAGGTAGGAATGCTCTGGATGACGGCCAAAGCCTGGCACCAACTCCACCCGCTAAAACAACTGGAACCAACATAGTTTGATCACTGGAGTAAACGAGCGCCAATGTTAGCAAATTATTGCTGTTATTAATAAAACAGCGATTTAGTCAATCAATCAAAATACTTGAAAGAGGTTCCTCTTTCCCCAATTCAGCACAATTTCTTATCGATTATTTACTGGTGGCGCGATAACATCCTTGCCTTGCCTATCGAAGCTTGGGGCGGCATTAACAAATTATGAAATCCATGAATCATAACTTTATTCCACAAAGCTCTTACGAGCTTAACGAACTAGTAGATTGTGGCTACGGAAGATTATTCGGTCCGGGAAATGCTAAACTGCCTGTGGGTAATATGTTAATGCTCGACCGCATTACTAGAATTAATGCCGATGGTGGAGAATTTAGTCGCGGAGAAATCGTTGCTGAATTAGATATTAGACCTGACCTATGGTTTTTTGACTGTCATTTTCCAGGCGATCCAGTCATGCCCGGTTGTTTGGGTTTGGATGCTCTCTGGCAACTTGTAGGCTTCTATTTAGGTTGGCGTGGCCACCCAGGCAAGGGCAGGGCATTAGGAGCCGGTGAAGTAAAGTTTACCGGAGAAATTTTACCTACCGCAAAAAAAGTAGTTTATGAGTTAGCTATTAGTAGAGTAATTGATCGCAGCTTGGTAGTAGGCATAGCAAACGGAACTGTTGCCGTGGATGGAAAAATTATCTACAAATCTAAGAGTCTCAAAGTAGGCTTGTTTACTCCCGAACAAAGCTTTTAAGTATTTAGGTTTTAGAGGTTAATTATGCGACGCGTCGTAGTTACCGGGATAGGCATTGTCTCCTGTCTCGGAAATGATAGTAATTCTGTGCTCAAGTCTCTTAAGACTGGGCGTAGTGGAATTCAATACAATCCTGCATATGAAGAAATTGGCATGCGCAGCTTCGTTAGTGGTTCTGTGCACATCGATAAAGAAGCGATGATTGACCGAAAGGCTCTACGTTTTATGGGAGACGGGTCTGCGTTTAGTTATATCGCAATGCAGCAGGCAATAACTGATGCGAATCTCAACGATGCCCAAGTTTCAAATGAACGCTCCGGATTAGTTATTGGCTCTGGTGGTGGTTCTCCAGAAGATCAACTCGAATCCAATGACATTATGCGAGAAAAAGGCCTACGAAAAGTAGGGCCTTATCGAGTGCCTCGCACGATGAGTTCATCAGTATCAGCCTGTCTGGCCACTCCCTTCAAAATCAAAGGAGTTAACTATTCCATATCTTCAGCCTGCGCGACCAGTGCTCATTGTATAGGTCACGCTGCAGAGTTAATTCAGTTAGAAAAACAAGATGTCGTGTTTGCAGGAGGTGGCGAAGCAGAACATTGGACAATGTCTCACATGTTTGACGCGATGGGCGCCCTCTCAACCAAATACAACGAAGCTCCAGATAAAGCCTCTAGAGCATTTGATGCAGACCGAGATGGATTTGTCATTGCCGGCGGAGGCGCTGTGCTGGTAATTGAAGCTCTCGATCATGCAATTGCTCGTGACGCAAAAATTTACGCCGAACTTACTGGCTATAGCGCGACTTCGGATGGGCATGACATGGTTGCTCCTTCAGGTGAAGGGAGTGCCCGTGCGATGCGTCTGGCAATAGCCAATTTAGAAGGATCGGTTGACTATATTAATACTCATGGAACCAGTACTCCGGCAGGAGATATTTCCGAATTAAATGCTATCCGCAATGTCTTCGGTGATAAGGCTCCAATTATTAATTCGACTAAATCTCTAAGTGGTCACTCTCTTGGCGCTGCGGGCGCACAAGAAGCCATCTATAGTCTGTTAATGATGGAAAATAATTTCATTGCAGCTTCGGCGAATATTGAAAATCTTGATGAGGCCGCTNCAGGACTGAAGATTGCANTAGAGCGCAAGGACAATATTCAACTCAATCGAATTATGTCCAATAGTTTTGGTTTCGGCGGTACTAACGCCTGCTTGGTCTTCGACCGATATCAGGACTAACCCTCCTCTCTAATTATCATTCTAACGAATAATTATTCGATTATAGTGGTCGAATAGGCATGATCATGAAAATTAACCAGAAAAGATCAAGTGGAAGGAAAAACCTGCGGGCTGCGATAGTAACAGTAATTAAGATATTACTGTTCGGAATTTACTCAATTACGGCTCTTGGACAACTGGAACCCCGTACTTTTAACAGTTTTCCCACTCAAACCGACAATCAACCACGGCCACTTGCCCTGACGGAAGCTTTTCCGTTCTTTGTCAGTGCGT
>JGI26060J43896_10000271_pt1 | contig 18662 bp, 11 predicted proteins | sample MarorgKNORR_S2LV_6_FD_43896 | JGI IMG/M metagenome (IMG submission 43896) | reverse complement strand
TTCAAGTGTTGAAAACCTATTCACTTTTTATAATTTTATGCATATTTAGGAGAAAAAATGAGTGAGTATAAGACAGATATTGATATTGCTAGAGGTGTTACAGGTGAGCATATCAATGAAATAGGAGCTAAGCTTAAAATTAATAAGGATGATTTAGTTCCTTTTGGCCACGATAAGGCGAAGATCTCATGGAATGCTATTGATGGTGTTCAAAAGAATAGTGATGGAAAGCTTATTTTAGTAACTGCAGTTACCCCTACGCCAGCTGGGGAAGGTAAAACAACTACCTCTGTTGGGCTAACTGATGGGCTGAATAAGATTGGTAGGCAGACTACAGTTTGTTTGCGTGAGCCAAGTTTAGGCCCATGTTTTGGTATGAAGGGTGGAGCTGCTGGTGGCGGTTTTGCTCAGGTTATTCCAATGGAAGACATTAATCTACATTTCACTGGTGATTTTCATGCTATTACATCTGCCCATAGTCTGCTATCTGCGATGATTGATAATCATATTTATTGGGGCAATTCTACTAATATTGATAGTAGAAAAGTTACATTTCGAAGAGTGGTCGATATGAATGATAGGTCACTTCGTACAATTACCTCCTCACTTGGTGGCTCCACAAATGGCTATCCTCGTGAGGATGGATTCGACATAACAGTTGCTTCAGAGGTAATGGCTATATTTTGCTTATCTCAAGATTTGAAAGAGCTGGAGGAAAGACTTGGCAATATCATTATTGCTTATACTCGAGATAAGACGCCAGTTCGAGCAAAACAAATCAATGCCCACCAAGCAATGACAGTTCTTCTCAAAGATGCTTTTAGACCCAATCTGGTTCAAACTTTAGAGGGTAATCCTGCCTTAATTCATGGCGGACCTTTTGCAAATATCGCCCATGGTTGTAACTCTGTAATTGCAACTAAAACTGCTCTTAAACTATCAGACTATGTGGTTACAGAAGCTGGTTTTGGTGCTGACTTAGGTGCTGAAAAATTCTTTGATATTAAATGTCGCAAAGCAGGCCTTGCTCCTGATGCAGTTGTTTTGGTAGCNACTGTTCGNGCNCTNAAACATCAAGGAGGTGTCGCCAAAGCTGACTTAAATAANGAAAATACCAAAGCGCTTGCTGCAGGCTGTATAAACCTGGGCAGACACATTCGCAATCTTAGTCAATTTGGTGTACCACTTGTTGTTGGTATAAATAAATTTGTTACGGATACTGATGCAGAATTCCAGGTCATCAGAGACTATTGTGAAGAATTCAATGTTGAAGTAAGTGTTACAAGTCACTGGGAACACGGTGGTGATGGCGCTATTGATCTTGCAGAGAAAGTTGTTAAACTTGCTGACTCAGGTGCTTCTCAATTTAAAACGTTGTATGATGATGAGATGCCACTTTTAGAAAAAGTAGAAACGGTAGCCAAAAACCTCTATCANGCTGATGAAGTTNTAGCGGATAAGACAGTTCGNGATCAACTTAATTGGTATCAAGATAATGGCTTCGGNCATCTTCCAGTTTGTATTGCTAAAACTCAATACAGTTTTTCAACGGATCCTCAATTATTAGGCGCACCTTCTGGCCACTCTATGTCAATCAGAGAAGTAAGGCTTTCGGCGGGCGCTGAATTTGTAGTTGTTGTATGTGGTGCAATTATGACCATGCCTGGATTGCCAAGAGTTCCTGCTGCAGATAAAATTAAGTTGGATGAGAATGGCCTAGTACAAGGACTTTTTTAAAATATGTCAGTTATCGAAACAGTTAACTATGAGATTCATAAGGTGGAAGATTTGAACCTTCTAGAGTCTAGTGATTGTATCGCAATTGAAGAGCCACTTGAAATAGCTATTCGATATTACAAGGGGAGTGAATGGATACTAGAGCCACTTATGGTAACAATGAGAACTCCTGGCGATGATGAATCTTTGGTTAGTGGCCTCCTGTTTTCTGAGGGAATTATTCAGGATAAGGAAGCAATTGATAAGATTGAAGTAAATGGTGAGAATAAAGGAAAATATGATGTAAATAACTCTTTAATTGTTACTCTAAAAAAAGGTAATCAATTGGATCTAAAAAATCTGCAGCGGCATTTTATGGTTAATTCAAGTTGTGGTGTTTGTGGAAAAGGAACTTTAAATGCTATTGAAATTGCTTATGAGCCAGATATTGATAAAAAAGGTCCATTGGTTGATAGAGCGCTGATTACTGAGTTACCAAATTTATTAAGAGAGAGACAGGAACAGTTTGCAAACACTGGTGGAGTCCATGCAAGTGCATTAGTAGGTATGAGTGGAGAGGTTTTTCATTTAGCTGAGGATGTAGGAAGGCATAATGCGCTTGATAAATTAATTGGTTATGTAAGGTGTAATGATATGTTGAANCCTCTTGAGCAATTTATAATGTGCTCAGGTCGTCTGGGTTTTGATATTATCCAAAAAGCATTAATGTCTAGGGTAGGAATGATAGTGGGTATTGGAGCACCAACCTCACTAGCACTAGATTTAGCAAGAAAATTTGATATTACATTAGTAGGTTTTATCAAAAAAAATAAATATAATATATACACTGGCGCTTGGCGCATTAAGTAGAAAGCATTTAGGAGGGTAAATGTCTAGAAATATTAGTTTATTGTCTGGAAAAAAGGACGATAAGAATAGCTTGTTTGGAAAGATTTCAGTTAGTCCCAATGAGGCTAGTGATTCCGTGCTTGCGGCTGAATATAATTTGGGCGTTTCTACTGTNCATAGTGCNAAGAGTTTCTATGACTTTCTCAGTGAGGATTTCAAAAGTAAGAAAGCCTACGTTTGTACTGGAAGTGCTTGTATGTGCAGGGGAACCCAAGATGATGTTTCAGATAAGCTAAACAATAAATTTGGTGAAGGTAATGTTGGGGAAATGATTTGCCTTGGAAGGTGTTATGAAAATAGTGCTTTTTTCTATAATGGTGAAAACTATTCTGGCGATGATATAAACAAATTAGATCAGATTATTGCTGGAAAACATACCAGTCAAGCTTATGAAATGAAGTCGTTTTCAAAGACACCTTTTTTGGTTGAAGAAGATGTTCTTTCTACCTATGATCACTTTAAAGACTTACTTCAAACATGTTTTGAAACAAAAAAAGAGGATTTGATTGCTTCATTAAAAGATTCTGGCCTACGCGGCAGAGGCGGTGCTGGCTTTCCTACAGGAATGAAGTGGGAGTTTTGTCAGGCTCAGGAGGCTTCTGCTAAATATGTAGTGTGTAATGCTGATGAAGGCGATCCTGGGGCTTTTTCAGATAGATATCTTTTAGAAGAGCAGCCATTAAAAGTTTTATTTGGAATGGTAATCTGTGCCTATATTATTGGCTCAAGGCAGGGTTTTTTATATATTAGGGGTGAGTATCCTGAATCAATTACTATTACAAATGATTCTTTAGAAAAATTACGGGAACTAAACCTTTTGGGTGACAATATATTAGGAACTGGTTTTGACTTTGATATGAATGTTGTTGAAGGTCAAGGGGCATATATTTGTGGAGAAGAAACTGCNTTAATAGCNTCCATTGANGGTCGTCGTGCTGAGGTAGANGTTCGTCCTCCATTTCCTGTAGTTGAGGGTTTATACAAGAAACCAACTGTAGTTAATAATGTTGAAAGCTTAGCGGCAGTTGCAGCAATATTTAAACTTGGTAGTGAGTCCTACAAGAATATTGGAAATGGNAGATCCTTAGGAACTAAATTAGTCTCTTTAGATGGTTATTTCAATAANCCTGGTCTTTATGAAGTAGATTTAGGNACTCCAGTAAGTTATATTATTGATGAAATTGGTGGTGGATTTAATGANGATATTAAGGCTATTCAGGTTGGTGGTCCATTGGGAGGGATTGTTCCAGTNNATATACTGAAGACCTTAACACTAGACTTTGAAGATTTTTCTGAAAAAGGATTCCTTCTTGGGCATGCAAGTTTTGTGTGTATTCCTAAGTCATTCTCGGCTGTAGAATACGCAAAACATCTATTCGCATTCACTGCTCATGAATCATGTGGTAAGTGCTTTCCATGTCGATTAGGGTCAACTCGAGGCAAAGAAATGTTAGAATCTGCACTTGAGGAAGATATTAAGTTTTCGGAAGAACTTATTCATGATTTATTACAAACAATGGAAGTTGGCTCGCTATGTGCTTTAGGTGGAGGACTTCCCCTTGCAATTAAAAATTTACTCGAACATTGTTCTGACGAGTTTAAACCTTTGATGGAGAAATAGTATGGCAGATAAGCCACAAGGCGTATTTATTGATAACGTTGAGTTTCCTTTTGATGACTCAAGTTCAATATTAGCATTTACTGATAAGGCCTTAGGAGATAAGATTATTCCGACACTCTGTAATGATGATAATTTGCAGCCATATGGTGCTTGTCGAGTTTGTTCAGTTGAAGTTCAACAGTCCGAAGATGGGCCAAAAAGAACAGTTGCATCATGCCATACTCCAATTAGTCCAGGTATGCGTATTTTTACAAATTCTGATAGTGTTAAAAAACTTCGTAAGAACATTGTAGAGTTAGTATTAAGTGATCACCCACCTGAGTGTCTTACATGTGAAGTAAACGGCAATTGCCAACTCCAAGATGTAGCAGCTAGTGTTGGTGTTAGGAAAATACGATATGCAAAAGGAGATAACCATATCGATCGTGAAAAAGATTTATCACATGCCTATATGCGTATGGACCTTTCTAAGTGTATTAACTGCTCAAGATGCGTTCGTGCTTGTGATGAGGTTCAAGGTCAGTTTACGTTAACAATGACTGGTCGTGGCTTTGAGTCTAGAATTACCACTGATAATGATATGTTATTTGGCGATTCTTCATGTGTTTCATGTGGAGCTTGTGCTCAAACTTGTCCAACATCTGCAATCTCTGATGTATTCCAATCTAAATCAGTTGAGGCTGATAAAACTGTTAGAACTACCTGTTCATACTGTGGTGTAGGCTGTAACTTGGAGGTAGCGGTAAAGAATGATGAGGTTTTATCAATCCGTGCACCTCAAGATGGTGTAAATGCTGGACATACTTGTTTAAAAGGTCGCTATGCATTTAAATTCTATAATCATGAAGACAGACTGACTTCTCCACTTATCAGAAAAAATGGAGAGCTTACACCTTGTTCTTGGGATGAAGCTCTAGACTTTATTAAAGATAAATTTGAATCAATTAAGAAAGATCATGGTCCAGATGCAATTGCTGGTATTTCCTCTGCAAGATGTACAAACGAAGAAAATTACATGTTTCAGAAGATGATTAGACAATTGGTTGGAACAAATAATATTGATTGTTGTGCTCGTGTTTGTCATTCTCCTACTGCTTGGGGTATGCAGCAGAGTTTTGGAACTGGAGCTGGAACTAACTCAACTGCTGATATTCCTTTAGCTGACTTAATGATGGTTATTGGTGCAAATCCAACTTCTGCTCATCCTGTAACAGGTGCGAAAATTAAACAGCAAGCTATGTCTGGGGCAACACTTATTGTCATTGATCCAGTTCGAACAGAACTGGCTCGTATGGCTGATCATCACTTGCAACTTAAGCCAGGAACTAATGTTGCTGTATTAAATATGTTTCAGTACTTCATTGTCGAGGCTGGACTTGTTGATCATGAGTTTATTAAAGAACGTTGTGAAGGTGGTGAGGATTTTATAGAACAAATAAAAGAGCTGGATGTTGACGCAATGGCTGAGATAAGTGGCTTAGATAGAGAAGATGTCAAAGCTGCAGCTATTGCTTATGGATCCGCAAAAAATGCTATGGAATTTCATGGCTTAGGAGTTACAGAGCATTCTCAAGGAACAAAGACTGTTATGCTGATTTCTAATTTAGCAATGATGACAGGAAATCTTGGTCGACCAGGCGTTGGAGTTAATCCACTTCGTGGTCAAAATAATGTTCAAGGTGCAGCAGATATGGGTTGTCAGCCACATCATGGTCCAGGTTACTTATGGATGGATCAAAAAGAAGTGCAAGATTTTTATGAAGATAAGCTTGGGCTTCCAACACCAACGACACCTGGAAGAAAGATTCCTGAAATGTTTGACGGTGCTGTCGATGGGACTCTTAAAGCTTTATGGATTTTTGCAGAGGATGTTGTTCAGACAGATCCAAATACACACCATGTTGTCAAGGCAATGCAAGGACTTGATCTCCTTGTTGTTCAAGAAATCTTCATGAGTGAAACTGCTAAGATGGCAGATGTAGTTCTCCCAGGAACAACTTTTCTTGAAAAGAGTGGTACCTTTACGAATACTGAGAGACGAATACAGCAGGTTAATGCTGCAGTTAAACCTCTTCCAGGAACAAAAACAGATGGTCAAATAATTGTTGAGATGATGCGTAAATTAGGCCTTGATCAACCTGATTTTGATGCTAAGACTGTTTTGAATGAAATATCTAAAGTAGTATCATTTTTCGAGGGTGTAACATGGGAAGGTTTAAGAGCTAATCCGATGGGATTGCAGTGGCCTGTAAATAAAAAAGGTGAAGATACTCAGATACTTCATATTGGAGAGTTCAAGAGAGGTAAGGGTAAGTTTCATTATCACGATTGGAAAGAAAGTGAAGAGCTAACTAAACATAAGAACGAATACCCCTTTATTCTTACAACTAGCCGTGAACTGCAACACTATAACTGTGCAACTATGACTAGGCGAACATCAAATGTTAAAATATTAACTAAGGATGTCATTATGCTAAATCCTAAGGACGCCAAAGCAAAAGATCTTACCTCTGGTGATCGAGCAACTTTGAAGTCAGACCGTGGAGAGGTTACTCTCGATGTAGAGGTTACAGATAGAGTTAAAAAAGGTGTAGTTAGGACTACTTTCCATTTTCCTGAAGTGCTAATTAACGAAGTTACTAGTGGCGTTACAGATGAGGAAACAAAGTGTCCAGAATACAAGATTGTTGCAGTTGATGTATTGAAGGCTTCTTAGAAGATTTCTCGAAGGCTTTTAGTTTTTCAAAAATTAATATCGTCTTTCTAGCTTACTTTTTTGAAGGATACGTCCTGCAATCTCTTCAATTGAAATATGACTGGTATCAATAAATGCAATATCATTTTGAATAAACATATCTTCAGCTCTTCTGACCTCTTTTCGACATTGATCAATTGATGCATAGTTACTATTTGATCGACGTTCATCACGTATATTTTGCAGGCGAACTGGATTAATACTTAATCCATAAAGCTTGTGCTTACATTTTTGCAAGATACTCGGAAGTTTAACAGAACTAAGATCTTCTTCTATCAATGGATAATTAGCAGCATAAATGCCATACTGAAGAGCTAAGAATAAACATGTTGGTGTTTTTCCAGATCGAGATACTCCCGTTAGAATAATATCGGCATTCTCGTAGTTTTTTGTATTAAGCCCATCATCATTATTTAGTGCAAAATTTATACTATCAATTCTTCCTGAGTAAGTATTTTTGTTTCCAACTCCATGTGATAATCCCATTTCATGAGAAGATTTAGTAGCAAGAGTATTTTCCAACTTTGAAATAAAAGTTTCAAAGAAATCAAAAATGATACCACCACTATTTTCAAGTAATTCTCGATATTCATTTGATACTTGGGTGCTAAAAATCAGAGCTGGTAAACCATCATTTTCAGATGCTTGTTGTATAAGTTTGGCAGCCTCTTTAGCTTTTTTAAGATTATCAATAAATGCTAGATTGATACGTTTAAATTCTATTTCAGGGAATTGAGTAAGTAAACTATTTCCCAATGCTTCAGCTGTAATACCAGTTCTATCTGAAATAAAGAAAACTGTTCTCATATTAATATTTATTATTGTTAGAGTTCACCAAGCTTATTCCAAGTCTCAACTACTGTATCAGGATTTAATGAAATACTAGAGATTTTTTGTTGAAGTAGCCACTCAGCAAAATCAATATGATCAGAAGGCCCCTGGCCACAAATTCCAATATATTTTCCTTGACGATGACATGCATCAATTGCCAAAGTGATCATTGTTTTAACAGCATCATTTCTTTCATCAAAGCCATCTGCAATTAAACCAGAATCTCTATCCATTCCAAGTGTAAGCTGAGTAAGATCATTTGAACCAATAGAAAAACCATCAAAGTACTCTAAGAAATCATCAGCAATAATTGCATTTGATGGAAGCTCACACATCATTATAATTCTGAGCCCATCTTTGCCTCTTTCTAATCCATTCTCTTTAAGAATTTCTATAACTTTTGAAGCCTCTTTAGTAGTTCGTACAAAAGGAATCATGATTTCAACATTATAAAATCCCATTTCATTTCTAACTTTTTTTATTGCTCTACACTCCAGCTCAAAGCATTCTCTAAACTCAGAAGAAATATATCGAGATGCCCCTCGAAATCCAATCATGGGATTCTCCTCTACTGGTTCGTAAATATCTCCAGCAAAAAGGTTAGAATACTCATTAGATTTGAAATCAGACATNCTAATAATAACTGGGGAATGAGAAAAACTAGCGGCAATAGTTGAAATACCTTCAGTTAGTTTTTCGACATAAAAATCAACTGGGGATNTATAGCAAGAGGTGCGTTTTAAAATATTATCTTTGAGTTCTTTTGGTAAATCATCTAACTCTAGCAATGCTTTAGGATGAATTCCAATAGTATTATTAATAATAAACTCAAGTCTTGCTAGACCAACTCCTGCATTAGGAATACTAGCAAAATCATAAGCTCTTGATGGATTACCAACATTCATCATAATTTTTACAGGTATTTCAGGTAGAGCACTAACCTCAGAAAATGTATGTTCAAATTCCAAAGCACCATTATAGACAACGCCAGTATCACCTTCAGCACAAGAAGCGGTAACAACAGTCAATACCTTTAAGAGCTTCAGTTGCATTACCCGTTCCTACGATAGCAGGAACACCAAGTTCTCTAGCAATAATCGCAGCATGACATGTCCTACCACCTCGATTAGTTATTATCGCCGAAGCTAACTTCATTACTGGCTCCCAATCAGGATCTGTCATATCAGTAACCAGGACATCACCTTTGTTGACAAGACTCATTTCAGATAAATCATTAATTATTCTAGTTTTACCAGCACCAATTTTCTGACCTATTGCCCTACCTTCTATAAGAATTTGAGAGGTTTCAGTAAGTTTATAACGCTCAATTTGCTGAGAATTTTGTCGACTTTTAACTGTTTCAGGCCTAGCCTGGACAATATAGATTTTTCCATCAGAACCATCAAGAGCCCACTCTATATCCATTGCTCGTCCATAATGTTCTTCAATCTTGANAGCATATTGGGCAAGCTCTTCAATTTGGCCATCATTTAGACTAAANTTTAGAGANTCTTCTTTATCTACAGCGATAGTGTTGACTGTAGAATTTGATTTNGAATCTGCATAAACCATTTTTATAGACTTAGAGCCAAGNCTTCTAGATAAGATTGCAGGTTTTTTNGATTTAAGAGTNGCTTTATGAACATAAAATTCATCAGGATTAACAGANCCTTGTACAACAGTTTCTCCTAAACCATAGGCAGAAGTAATAAATACTACATCATTAAAACCAGANTCAGTATCAAGAGTAAACATAACACCACTTGAACCAATATCACTTCTAACCATTTGCTGAATTCCAGCTGAAAGAGAAACCATTTCATGTTCAAAACCNTGGTGAACCCTATAAGAAATAGCTCTATCATTATATAAAGATGCATATACTTTTTTAATTGAGAATAAGATATCTTCAATACCGCACACATTTAGATAGGTTTCTTGTTGGCCAGCAAAAGAAGCCTCTGGCAAGTCCTCTGCAGTAGCTGATGAACGAACTGCAAAAGTCGCTGCTGATCCATACTGCTCTGTTAATAGTTCATAACTAGCAACTATTGAGTTTTGAAGTTCTTCTGGAAAAGGTGCTTCTTCAACCCATTGGCGAATTAGTGCACCAGTATCTGTAAGCTTCTTAATGTCAGTAATATCAAGTGATAAAAGAAGCGTATTTATTTTGTGCTTGAGTTTTGAATGATTTAAAAAAGATTCAAATGCTTCAGCTGTTGTTGCAAATCCTCCTGGNACTCTNACACCNTGNGAGCTTAGACCACTAATCATTTCTCCAAGAGAGGCATTTTTGCCACCAACCTTTTCTACATCAGATATGCCAACATCTTTAAGCCAAACTACATTTTCATTCATTAAAGTCCTTTTGGATAAAAATCAATCTTCATATAGCCACAAAATGTAATAATAAGATTTATTATCAAAAGTATAATTTTAATACATAAAAAATGTAATGATTTATTGATTATTAATGTTTATATTTTTTTTTATCAAATTAATAATTACAACAAAGTGTATATAAATATTTTTGCTCATTTTTGCTTATATAGAAGCCTTTTTCAGAAAAAAGAGGCACTAATAAATGTATAATAACGAGTCCAAAAATAAATTCATAGGTTAACTAATGGCATCTCAACTGGAATTAGCAAACGCCATCCGTGCTTTAAGTATGGATGCTGTTCAAAAAGCAAACTCTGGGCATCCTGGAGCGCCAATGGGTATGGCTGATATTGCAGAAGTTTTATGGAATAAGCATTTAAAGTTCAATCCATCTAACGCTAATTGGTCTGATAGAGATCGTTTTGTTCTTTCAAATGGACATGGATCAATGCTAATATACTCCCTGTTACATCTTACAGGTTTTGATTTAAGTATTGATGAGCTTAAGAATTTTCGTCAACTTCATTCAAAAACTCCAGGCCATCCTGAGTATGGCTATGCAGAGGGTGTAGAAACAACTACTGGTCCATTGGGTCAGGGCATTGCAAATGCCGTAGGCATGGCTATTGCAGAGAGAACACTTGCTGCAACATTTAACAAGCCTGGACATTCTATTGTAGACCACTTCACATACGTATTTATGGGGGATGGTTGCCTTATGGAGGGATTGTCTCACGAGTCATGTGCTATGGCAGGAACTCTAGGACTGGGAAAATTAATAGCCTTTTGGGATGACAATGATATTTCAATTGATGGCCATATTGGTGATTGGATGGAGAAGGGAGTTCCTGGTCGCTTTAAGTCATATAACTGGCATGTAATAACAGATGTTGATGGCCATGATCCTGAGGCAATTAATGCAGCTATTGTAGAAGCTAAAGCCATGAATGATAGACCTACTTTAATTTGCACTCGAACTGTAATTGGTTTTGGTTCCCCAAATTTAGCAGGTTCTCATGATTGTCATGGGGCACCATTGGGAGATGATGAGATTGCTAAAACAAGAGAACAATTAGGCTGGAGTTTTGCTCCATTTGAGATTCCTCAGGAAATTTATGATGGCTGGGATCATCATCAAGAGGGGGCTGAATGCGAGGATAATTGGAATGAAAGATTCAGAGCCTATAATGCATCTTATCCTAAGGAAGCCGCTGAATTTAAGCGACGTATGTCTGGAAAATTACCAGATAATTTTGCTAAAAAAATGGATGAGTATATTCTTAAAACTCAACAAGATATGCCTAATATCGCCTCAAGAAAGGCATCACAAAATGCAATTGAAGCTATGGGTCCAATTGTTCCAGAATTATTTGGAGGCTCAGCTGATTTAACAGGTTCAAATTTGACTAATTGGTCAGGCAGTGTTGTGGTTAATGCTAATAACGCTGATGGTAATTATATTTCCTGGGGAGTTCGAGAGTTTGGTATGGCAGCTATGATGAACGGCATGGTTCTTCATGGTGGATTAAAAGTTTATGGCGCTACCTTTCTGATGTTTATGGAGTATATGCGCAATGCGCTTCGAATGTCAGCAATGATGAAGATTGGTACAATTTTTGTATATTCGCATGATTCAATAGGCCTTGGTGAAGATGGACCTACCCATCAAGCTGTTGAACAAATAGCAACAATGCGAGTAATTCCTAACTTTCAAACTTGGAGAGCCTGCGATGCAATTGAGTCTGCAGTTTCTTGGAAAGTTGCAATGCAAAGATCAGATGCCCCGACAGCCTTAATTTTCTCTAGACAAAATTTGACTCCTATGGAAAGATCTAATGAGCAAATTCTTGACATAGAAAAAGGTGGTTATGTTTTAAAAGATTGTGGAGGTTCTCCAGATATTATTCTCATTGCCTCGGGTTCAGAGGTTTCTCTAGCTGTTGATTCTGCAAAAGAAATGACTGATAAAAAAATTCGTGTGGTTTCAATGCCATCTACTAATGCCTTTGATGAACAAGAACAAGATTACAAAGACTCTGTTTTAATACCTGGCATTAAGCGCGTTGCAATAGAGGCTGGTGTTGCAGAATCCTGGTACAAGTATGTGGGTATCGATGGAGGCATTGTTGCAATGTCATCTTATGGTGAGTCTGCTCCTGCAGGCGAGCTTTTTAAGCATTTTGGGTTTACTGTTGAGAATGTAGTAGATACTATAAATAAAGTTTTAGATTAATTTTTTTAGGAGTAAGTAATGACAATTAAAGTTGGTATTAATGGTTTCGGTCGAATTGGACGAATGGTTTTTCGTGCAATCGATAAAGACTTTGATAACCTTGAGGTAGTAGGAATTAATGATCTTCTTGATAATGATTACCTAGCGTATATGCTTCGATATGATTCAGTTCATGGTCGTTTTGGTAAGGAAGTAGCTGTAGAAGGAAATAATTTTGTTATTGATGGAAAAAAGATTCGACTAACAGCAGAAAGAAACCCTTCTGATTTAAAGTGGGGGGATGTTGGTGCTGATCTAGTAATTGATTGCACTGGATTCTTCTTAACTGAGGAGGGTTGTCAAGCACATATTGATGCAGGTGCAAAAAAGGTAATTCAATCGGCTCCATCTAAAGATACTACTCCTATGTTTGTTTATGGTGTTAATCATGATTCATATGATGGGCAAGCAATAATTTCAGCTGCTTCATGCACAACAAACTGTCTGGCTCCTATTGCTAAAGTATTAAATGATGAGTGGGGAATTAAGCGAGGATTAATGACTACTGTCCATGCAGCAACAGCAACTCAAAAAACTGTCGATGGTCCTTCTGTAAAAGATTGGAGAGGTGGACGTGGTATTTTAGAGAATATTATTCCTTCTTCAACGGGTGCTGCGAAAGCTGTTGGTAAAGTCTTGCCTGAACTTGATGGTAAATTAACTGGCATGGCTTTTAGGGTTCCAACTTCAGATGTTTCAGTTGTTGATCTAACTGTTGAACTTAATAAAGACTCTAGCTATGAGGAAATTTGTGCTGCAATGAAATTAGCATCTGAAGTTTCAATGAAGGGAGTTTTAGGTTATACAGACGAAAAAGTTGTTTCTACAGATTTTGTCGGGAGCACATATGCCTCTACTTTTGATGCTGAGGCTGGAATGTCAATGGACTCAACCTTTGTCAAATTAGTATCATGGTACGATAATGAATATAGTTATACCTGCAACTTATTGCGTTTAGCTGAGCATATTGCCTAAATATTATATTTTTGAATCAGTTATGAGGTTGAAATTACATGCTTAAAATGACTGACCTTGATTTAAGTGGAAAGCGAGTTTTAATTCGCCAAGATTTAAATGTACCCATTAAGAATGGTGAGGTTAGCAGTGATAAGCGAATTATTGCCTCTTTACCATCTATTCTTTATGCAATTAATGCTGGTGCTAAAGTCATGATTACCTCTCATCTTGGCCGACCTAATGCTGGAGAGTTTGATAAAAATTTTTCACTGGAACCAGTAGCAAATCATCTTTCGGAACTCCTTGGTCAGCCAGTTAGACTTGAGTCTAATTGGCTAGATGGAGTTGAAATAGAAGCTGGAGAGGTAATTCTATTTGAAAATGTTAGATTTAATGTTGGTGAAAAAGAAAATGATGAAGCCTTGTCAATGAAGATGGCAGCGTTGTGTGATATTTGTGTTCAAGACGCATTTGGAACAGCTCATCGTGCCCATGCCTCAACCTATGGAGTGGCTAAGTATGCACCAATAGCTTGTGCCGGACCATTGCTTATTTCTGAGCTTGAAGCATTAGGTCAAGCCTTAGATAATCCAAAAAGACCTTTAGTTGCAATTGTTGGTGGATCAAAAGTATCAACTAAATTAACTGTATTAGATGCACTTTCTAAAATTGTTGATCAGTTAGTGGTTGGTGGTGGTATTGCAAATACATTTATTGCTGCTCAGGGACATGGGGTTGGCCAGTCTTTGTGTGAGCATGATCTCATTCCAACGGCTAAAGCCTTAATGGATAAATGTGATATACCCATTCCAAAAGATGTAGTTTGTGGGAAAGAGTTTTCAGAATTTGCAAATGCTGAAACTAAAAGCTCAACAAATGTTTCTAGCGATGATATGATTTTTGACCTTGGGCCAAAATCAATAGATGTACTGTGTGAAATTTTGCAAAATGCTGGAACAATTCTTTGGAATGGACCTGTTGGAGTATTTGAATTTAACCAATTTTCTAAAGGTACTGAGAGAATTGCAAATGCTATTGCTGAATCAGAAGCATTTTCTATTGCAGGGGGTGGTGATACTATTGCAGCAATAGATAAATTCAAAATTGAAAATAAAATATCCTATATTTCAACTGGTGGTGGAGCATTTTTAGAGTTTTTAGAAGGAAGGCAACTTCCTGTTGTTGAAATATTAGATTCAAGAAATGAGGAGTAAATATTAATAGAAGAACTAAAATTTTAGCAACCCTAGGGCCATCAACAGATAAACCTGAAGTCTTGAAAGGAATTCTAGATGGTGGGGTTAATGTAGTTCGTATAAACTTTTCACATAATGATGAAAAAGATCATTTAAAACGAATCAAAGCGATAAGACAATACGAAAAAGAAAATGATACTTTTATAGGTATTATGATGGATCTTCAAGGTCCTAAAATCCGAATTTCCAGTTTTAAAAATGATAAGGTTAAACTTAGTTTGGGAGATCAATTTATACTTGATGCTGATTTACCTGAAATGGAAGGTGATCATCAAGCTGTTGGAATAGCTTATAAAGAATTACCAAATGATTTAAATGCTGGGAATATGCTTTTATTAGATGATGGCAAAATAATTCTCAAAGTAGATAGAATTAAGAATTCAAAAATTTTTACTACTGTTTTACAAGCAGGAACTTTATATAACAATAAGGGAATTAATTTACGTGGTGGAGGGCTTAGTGCTAGTGCTTTAACTGACAAAGATAGAAGTGATATTTTAATAGCTGCAAAGGCTGATGCTGATTATGTTGCTATATCTTTCCCTATTAATGCAGATGATGTTCGTGAAACTAAGAGACTTTTATTAAAGGCAGGGTCCAATGCAAGCGTAATTGCTAAAATTGAGCGNGCTGAAGCGCTTGAAGAAGATATTATTACTGAAATAATTCAAGAGTCTGCAGGAATAATGGTGGCTCGTGGAGATTTAGGTGTCGAAATTGGGGACCCTCAATTACCCGCCCAGCAAAAGCGACTAATCCAATTAGCAAGGGCTAATGACAGATTTGTAATAACAGCAACTCAGATGCTGGAGTCAATGATTAGTAGCCCAATACCAACTAGAGCTGAGGTTTTTGATGTTGCTAATGCAGTTCTTGATGGAACAGATGCTGTAATGCTTTCTGCAGAAACTGCTATTGGTTCGTACCCAATTGAGGCAGTGAAAACGATGAATGATGTTTGTCTTGAAGCTGAAAAAAGTCCTACAGCAAAAGTCTCTCATCATAGGTTGCATGAGGATTTTGAAGGTATTGATGAAACAATTGCAATGAGTTCAATGTATGCAGCTAATCATATAAAGGCAAAGCTTGTGGCCACATTAACACAAACTGGTAAAACTGCTTTATGGATGTCAAGGATTAGTTCTAATATTGCAATCTTTGCAATGTCAGATAATAATAAAACTTTACAAAAAGTAACTATATATAGGGGTGTTTATCCTTGTTATATAGAAAAAACAAGTGCTGATGACTGGAATGATGTTAATAGTCATGTCATTGAAATTCTTCAAAGCAAGGCTGAAGTTGAAGATGGTGATATAGTAGTGCTTACTAAAGGGATGCATAAAGATAAGTCAGGTGGCACAAATCTGATGAAGATTCTTTGTGTTGGTGACGGAAATTATTAAAAGCATAAATATAAAAAGGTAAACAATATGATGAAATATAAAGAAGAACTTAGAGAAACAGCAAGCCAACTAGCTGCTCAAGGTAAGGGATTACTTGCAGTTGATGAGTCGACGCCNACGATAGGTAAACGTCTTGCAGGAATTAATATTGAAAATACTGAGGAAAACCGACAGGCTTATCGTGGAATGCTTTTTACTACAGAGGGCCTTGGTGATTATATTAGTGGGGTAATACTTTTTGAGGAAACACTTTATCAAAAACATCTTGATGGAGAAAGCATGGTTTCAAAAATTCATAATTTGGGAGTCATTCCTGGAATTAAAGTTGATAAGGGGCTAAGTCCACTCTCAGGTGGCCATGAGCTTGAAACCTGGTGCAAAGGATTAGAGGGTCTTGCTGAGAGAACAGCTGAGTATTATGAGCAAGGGGCACGGTTTGCTAAGTGGCGAGCTGTTTTACAAATCACGGCAGACGGTTGTCCTACTGATCTGGCAATTAGAGAAAATGCATGGGGATTAGCAAGGTATGCTCGAACTTGTCAAGATTCTGGACTAGTTCCAATTATTGAGCCTGAAATTCTAATGGATGGTAATCACTCAATTGAGCGAACAGCTGAAGTTCAAGAAAAAGTTTTGGTAGAAGTATATAAAGCATGTGCAGAAAATAATGTGTTCTTAGAGGGTACATTGCTTAAGCCTTCTATGACTGTTCAGGGTGCTGAAAATACTAATAAGGTTAGTTCAGAAGAGGTTGCGAAAATGACAGTTCGTACAATGAATCGATGCGTTCCAGCGGCAGTTCCAGGGATCATGTTTTTATCAGGTGGACTAACAGAAGAAGATGCCTCTGTTTATCTAAACACCATGAATAGTATTGAAAATAAAAGTACGACAAGTTTAACATTTTCTTACGGAAGAGCTCTCCAACAGTCTTGTTTGCAAGCATGGCAAGGTAAAAATTTGGAGGCAGGACAAAAAGCCTTAATGGCAAGATGTCAGGCTAACTCTGAGGCTTCAATGGGTGATTATGTTTCTGGTTCTCAACCCTCATCGCAAGATACATTATTTGAAGCTGGTTATAAGTATTAATATTTATGGTGTTTTAGCCAATTTAGACTTATTAATTAATTTAAAACATAGAGCGTATAATTAAAAGCCCGAAATATTTCGGGTTTTTTTATAGAATAAACTGATTTTAAATGAAGCAAAGTAAATATTTTCCTGTAATTGTTGTTGGTGGAGGCCATGCTGGAACTGAAGCTGCTCTTGCCTCAGCAAGAATGGGCGTTGATACATTACTAATAACTCATAACGTTGAGACCCTTGGTCAAATGAGTTGTAACCCTGCAATTGGTGGAATTGGTAAAGGGCACCTTGTAAAGGAGATTGATGCATTGGGTGGATTTATGGCAAAAGCCATTGATTCTTCAGGTATTCAGTTTAGGACTTTGAATGCATCTAAGGGGCCAGCTGTTAGAGCTACTAGGGCTCAAGCGGACAGAATATTATATAAAGCAGCTGTTAGATATAAAATAGAGAATCAAGAGAATCTAACGCTATTTCAGCAGCCAGTTGATGATTTGATTATTGAAAATCAAAGGGTTAAGGGTGTCATTACGCAAATGGGACTAGAGTTTTTTGCAGATAAAATAATTCTAACTTCGGGTACATTTTTAGGTGGAATCATTCATATAGGTAAACAAAATTATCAGGGTGGAAGGGCTGGTGATGCTCCAGCTAATGTACTATCTGAAAGACTTCGATCTTATGACTTAGGGGTTGGGAGACTTAAAACAGGAACACCTCCAAGACTTGATGGAAGAACAATTAACTTTGATGTTTTACAAAAACAAGAGGGCGATACCCCTTTACCAAGTTTTTCTTTTATGGGAAGTTCATCAGACCANCCTAATCAGATACCATGTTNTATTACTCATACNAATGCAAAGACTCATGAGTATATTNTTAANGGTCTAAAAGACTCCCCTCTCTACAGTGGCAAAATTGAAGGCGCTGGGCCACGTTACTGCCCTTCAATTGAGGATAAAGTTGTNCGTTTTGCAGAAAGAGATTCACATCAAATATTTGTTGAACCAGAGGGNCTTACGACTCATGAAGTTTATCCAAATGGTATTTCAACATCCTTACCATATGAAGTGCAAGAGGATTTTGTAAACTCGATTAAAGGGTTTGAAGATGCGAAAATTATTCGCCCTGGTTATGCCATTGAGTATGACTTTTTTGATCCACGAGGTTTAAAACAAACTCTTGAAGTTAAAAAAATAACTGGGCTATTTTTTGCTGGACAAATTAATGGTACTACTGGTTATGAAGAGGCTGCCGCACAAGGAATTCTTGCTGGAATCAATGCTGCATTACAGGTCCAAGAAAAAGACCCATGGATTCCTAAAAGAGACGAGTCATACATTGGAGTTATGGTTGATGATTTGACAACGAAAGGGGCAACTGAGCCCTATCGCATGTTTACTTCTCGTGCAGAGTATAGATTACTCTTGAGAGAGGATAATGCCGATGAAAGATTAACTCCAAAAGCCAG
>JGI26060J43896_10000268_pt1 | contig 18822 bp, 15 predicted proteins | sample MarorgKNORR_S2LV_6_FD_43896 | JGI IMG/M metagenome (IMG submission 43896) | reverse complement strand
AATCCCAATGTTGCTGCTGTTGTTGTAATAGGTATTGAGCCAGATTGGACTCAAAAAATTGTTGATGGCATTGCTGCAACTGGTAAACCAGTTCAAGGCTTCTCTATTGAAAAGAAAGGAGATATTCAAACGATTGCTGATGCCTCTAAAGCTGCTTATGATATGGTCCATTACGCAACTGGACTTCAAAGAGAGCCTTGTGATATAAATGAGATATGGGTATCAACGAAATGTGGTGAGTCAGATACGACTTCAGGATTTGGAGCAAACCCAACAGTGGGTAATGCATTTGATAAACTCTATGAAAAAGATAGCACGCTTCTATTTGGTGAAACATCAGAGATTACAGGTGGTGAGCATTTAGTTAAAGAAAGATGCGCAAATGATGCTGTTGCTGATCAGTTTATGTTTATGTTTAATCGTTACCAGGATATGATTGAGCGTTTTAAAACTGATGACTTATCTGATTCGCAGCCAACCAAAGGTAATATTGAAGGGGGGTTAACAACAATCGAAGAAAAGGCGNTAGGCAACATTACAAAAATTGGNAAAAAATGTCTTGTTGATGGNGTTCTAGATAAGGCAGAAATGCCTACAAGTAAAGGCTTATGGTTTATGGATTCTTCTTCTGCAGCTGCAGAAATGGTTACATTATGTGCAGCCTCCGGTTATGTGGCTCACTTATTCCCTACTGGCCAAGGAAACATTATTGGAAATCCAATCTTGCCTGTTATTAAGGTGTGTGCGAATCCAAGGACTGTGAGAACTATGTCAGAGCATGTTGATGTTGATGTTACTGCTTTATTAAAGCGTGATATTAATATGGACCAAGCTGGTGATATGCTTCTTGAGTCACTTATCCACACCTCTAATGGCAGAATGACTGCAGCAGAAATATTAGGGCATCAAGAGTTTGTGTTGACACGCCTTTATGAAAGCGCATAAATTTAAAATTTTACTAAATAAATACATTATATGAAATACTTAAAAAAGGCTGATAAAACAGCAGAATCAAATGTACTTGAAGCACAAAAGGTAGTCCATGATATGCTGGCTAACATCAATAAAAATGGTGAGCAAGCTGTTAGAGATTACGCTGAAAAATTAGATTCATGGACGGGTAGTATTCTTCTCACAGATTCTGAAATTGATGAAATCATATCTGATGTCCCACAAAATGTTAAAGATGATATCGATTTTGCATGTCAGCAGGTTTATACATTTGCAAAAGCTCAGCGCGATTCAATAGAGGAGTTCCATACTAAAAATAATGGCGTTGAAGCTGGCCAAAGATTATTACCTGTTAACGTAGCAGGGTGCTATGTTCCAACTGGAAGGTACGCTCATATTGCTTCGGCATATATGAGTATTGCTACTGCTAAAGCTGCTGGTGTGCCATGTATTATTGCTTGCTCGACCCCTTTCAAAGGTAAGAGTATCCATCCATATGTTTTATACGCAATGAAAGCTGCTGGTGCTGATTACATGATGACTCTTGGTGGAGTTCAGGCAATTGCTAGCATGGCTTATGGTTTATTTACTGGAAAGAAAGCAGACATTATAGTTGGACCTGGAAACAAGTTTGTTGCTGAAGCCAAAAGAACTTTATTTGGTGAGGTTGGAATTGATGTTTTTGCTGGACCATCAGAAGTTGCAGTTATTGCAGATGAAAATGCAGATCCAGATGTCGTTGCTATTGATTTAGTTGGTCAAATGGAGCATGGACACGAATCTCCTGGCTGGCTTTTCACAACTTCAGAAGCACTTGCTGAAAAAGTAATGGATCTTATTCCAGAGTATATTGAAAAACTTCCTCCAACAGCTCAAGATGCAGCTTTCTGCGCTTGGAGAGATTATGGGGAAGTCATCCTTTGTGATTCTAAAGAGGAAGTAGTTAAGATTTCTGATGAATATGCAGCCGAACATCTTGAGGTCCAATGTAAGGACCTCGATTGGTGGCTAGAGAACTTAACTTGCTATGGTTCTTTGTTTTTAGGAGAGGAGACTACTGTTACCTTTGGTGATAAAGCCTCAGGGCCAAACCATATTCTACCAACAAAGGCAGCAGGGCGATATTCAGGTGGACTGTCAGCTCACAAGTTCTTGAAAGTTTTAACTTGGCAACGCATGGACCGTGAATCAACACGTCAGATTGCTCAAGCATCATCTAGAATTTCAAGATTAGAGGGAATGGAGGGTCATGCAAGAGCCTCTGATGTCAGACTTTCTAAATACTTCCCTGATGAATCTTTTGATCTTGGTGCCCCAGTATTGGAGTAAATCATGAACTTATCAGAATTTTCTCTTGAAAATAAAGTAGCTCTGATAACTGGTGGTTCTAGTGGGATAGGTAAAATGATGGCACTTGCACTTGCAAAAGCAGGGGCATTTGTCTGGATTGCTAGCAGCAGGGATAATGCTGATGAAACACTTCAGGAGTTAAAAGATCAAGGCTCTGATGGGCGATTCATTCAGGCTGATGTCACTTCAAGTGAGGCTCTTAAGGATATTGTTTCTCTTATTAACCGAGAATCTAATCAAATTGATATTTTAGTTAATGCTGCAGGAATTAACTTGAGAACTCCAGCCCAAGATCTCACGCTTGATGAATGGCAAAAAACGATAGATATTAATTTAACAGCGCCTTTTCATCTAAGTCAGCTTGTGGCCAAATCTATGAAAAAAAATAATTGGGGTAGAATCATAAACATTGCCTCTCTTCAGTCTCTAAGAGCATTTGATAACAGCATTCCCTACGGTGCAAGTAAAGGGGGAATAATGCAACTTACGCGTGCATTAGCTCAAGCTTATTCTAAAGATGGAATATTAGTAAATGCTATTGCTCCAGGATTCTTTAGAACTAACTTAACAGAATCATTATTTCAAGACCCTGATAAATTAAAAACTCTAGCGGATAAAACAATGATGGGTCGTAATGGGGAAGAAAAAGACATATTTGGAATTAGCGTTTTTTTATGTAGTGAAGCTAATTCATATGTAACTGGTCAAACTATTTTTCTTGATGGAGGATTTTCAGCGGCATGATAGATAAGATGCAGGCGGTGGTTTATACTGCACCCCAAGAAATGACTTTTATTAATGACTATCACTCTAATCAAGTTGATCGTGATGATGATGTGTTATTACGTATTCAAGCTGTTGGTATTTGTGGCTCAGATATGCATGCCTATCATGGCAAAGACCCTCGAAGAAATCCTGGACTTATATTAGGGCATGAATTTTGTGGGGAAATAGTTGATGGTCCAGATAAAGGTCAAAAAGTAACGGGTAATCCCTTAATTACCTGTGGTAAGTGTGAGTATTGTCTTCAAGGAAGAGATAACTTATGCAGTGATAGAGATATGATTGGTATGAGCAGACAAGGGGCATTTGCTCAATATATGACAATCCCAAAACAGTGTTTAGTTCATGCACCTAATACAATGAATTCAAATCATATTGCCCTAACTGAACCAGCTGCAACTGTAGTGCATGCTGTTAACCTTGCAATTGAAAACTCCTTTAAGCCAATAAGTGAATGCCATACTTTAGTCATTGGTGCTGGAGCAATTGGACTTTTAACTGCCCTATTATTAAAATCTTATGGTGTCAAGATGAAGGTTTTAGAAACAAATTTAGCTCGTCATCCATGTGTTCAAGATCATGTTGGAGTAAAAGCTGTCAACCCCCTAGCTGAGGCAATTGATGAAAATGCTTTTGATGTAGTAATAGATTGCGTTGGCAGTGAAAAAACTAACGCGCTATCTATTTCATCTGTTAAGGCAGGTGGCACAGTTGTTAATGTAGGACTTTTGAGTTGGACAAGCAGCATTGACATCCGAAAAATAACTCTTCAAGAGGTAAAACTAGTGGGTTGTTACACATATAATATGGAGGACTTTAAGTCTGCTTTAACTTTTATAGAAAATGGATCTTTTGGAGATCTATCGTGGATTGAAGAGATGCCATTATCAGAAACGGATGCGGCTTTTAAAAGTCTTCATAATGGTACAATGGCCTCAGCAAAAGTTATCCTTAAGCCACATTTTTAATTTTAAATAAATCAAATATGAGTATTACTGATCTTAAATTTGAAATAGATAGAGACAGTAAGACTCCTATGTGGCTTCAAATTAGAAATGAATTATTTAATTGCCTTTATCGAGATGAACTCAGGCCAGGGCAACTTATTCCAAATGAAAAAACTTTAGTAGAACTTTTTAATGTCTCAATTGGAACTATTAGAAAAGCAATTGGGGTTTTAGAAAAGGAAGGTATTCTGATTCGTAAACAAGGGCTTGGTACCTTTGTTTTTCAGCATGATAATAATAGCTTTCTTTTTGAATATTTTCATTTTGGATTAAATGGAAGTGAGGAAAAAAAGAGTCCTGATGTTGAGATGATTTCTTTTGGTGTTAAAAAAGCTAACAAAGCTGAATCTGAAGCTCTAAAAATCCCTTCAGGTGGTAATGTTCTTCAAATCTACAACAAACTAGGGCTTAATAATAAGTTTTATATTGTTGATAAAATTGTCATTTCTCAAGCTAAATTTCCCTCATTAACAGAGGAGATGTTTAAGAATAGAACTAATACAGTCTATAACCTTTATCAAAATAAATTTAATATTTTTATTACAAACTGTTCTGAAAAAATCAAAGCTATTTCTTCAAATGAAAAAATTTCTGGACTTTTGAATATTGATTTAAATTCACCGATCCTCAAAATAAATCGTATTGGTCACACTTACCATAATGAGATCATTGAACTCCGAACATCATATGTTCATACAAGTGATATCGAGTACATACAATCTCAAAATAGTACTTTTGGTGAAACAATCTAGCTAAAAAATTTATCTTTAGCTGTCAACCTTTTAGATGTATTGTAGTTTTTAATTAAACTAATTTATGTTCCCATAAAGGTAGGTTGGTAACCATAGTACAATTTGAGGGAAGATAATAATTAGGGCTAATCCAACAACTTGAATAGCCATAAATTGCATCATACCTCTATAGATATCTGATAAATCCCAATCTGGTGCAACCCCCTTGAGAAAGTAGGCAGACAATGCAACAGGCGGCGAAAGCCAAGCCGTCTGAAGATTCACAGCGACAAGAATACCAAACCAAGTTAAGTTGAATCCTAATTGTTCAATTAGAGGCAAAATAATTGGAATAATAATAAGCACGATTGGCACCCACTCCAATGGCCAGGCCAATAAGAATATTAAAGCCATAACTATAAGAAGTATTGCTGTTGGTGGAAGATCTAACAACATCAATGCCTCTGTGATCATAGTTGGTGTTCCCAAACGTGAAAACACTGCGCCAAAAAAGTTTGAAGCACAAACTAAAACCATAATTAATGTAGTAATTTCAAGCGTCTTTAATAAGGCCTGCTGAAAAACTTTAAAATTTAATTTTCGGTAAGCTAATGTTAAAAATATTGCACCAACTGCTCCCATTCCAGCTCCTTCCGTAGGGGTAGCAAGCCCAAATAATATACTTCCTAATGAAGAGCCAACCAAAAGAACAGGTGGAACGAGTCCCTTAGCAAACTCAATCCAAACTTCTTTCATAGAATCAGGTATTAGTTCCTCAGGAACAACAGGACCCAATGCTGGGTTTAAATGACATCTAATCAGTGTATAACCTGTATAAAGAGCAGCCAACATTAAACCTGGAACAATCGCAGCTGCAAATAAATCAGTCACTGGGACATTCAGGATAGGGCCCATAACAACCAACATAATACTTGGGGGTATTAATATTCCTAACGTTCCTCCAGCTGTAATTGTACCTGCAGCTAACTGGACATCATATCCCGCTCTATTCATTGTCTTAGCAGACATAATCCCCAGAATAGTAACCGATGCTCCAACAATACCTGTTGCAGCTCCAAAAATTACCGAAACGAAAAGAACAGCAACAAATAAAGATCCTTTAGTTCGAGCAAGCGCCATCTGGACTGATGTAAATAATCTTTCCATCAGGTTAGCCTTCTCCATGAGTATTCCCATAAAGGTAAATAATGGGATTGCTGCCAGGGCTTGTTCAAGCATACTGCCAGAAAACTGAAAGGTCATTAAATAGAAAACAAGATCACCAAAGCCAAGATAGCCAAAAACAACACCTAAGAAAATAAGGGTAAATGAAATTGGAAANCCAATAAATATGGCAAATAGCATTGTTAGAATTAGTATTATGCCTAGAATTTCAGGAGTCATGGCCATCTCCTATTTCTAACTGCATAGATGCATTTAAGTGTCTCTGAAATACCTTGAATTATTAGTAAAACAAGGCCTATAAATAGAATACTCTTGATTGGATACATGATTGGCATCCATGAAGTATCCATACCCCTTTCCATTATCGACCAAGACTTGTAAGCATATTTATAACATGCCCATGANGCACCAATGAGTCCAGGAAAATAAAATAATATGTAAAGCGTTAAGTCTATTGTTGCTTGAGTTTTAACAGACCAATTTCGATACATAAAGTCTGCTCGAATATGGACACCTTTTGATAGTGCATAACCTGCACCNAGCATAAACATTGCTCCAGCACCCATTCTACTTATGTCATATGCCCAGACAGTTGGAGAGCCAAAAAAATGTCTTCCAACTACTTCAATAAACATGGCAACAAATACTGGAACAGTTAGCCAACATGCAACCTGACCTATTCTAAGNCTAAAAAGATCAATACCTAGAATAGTTTTTGCCATAATTTTTGGCATATCATCAGGCATAACTCCAGTATAGGATCTGCCTTCAGCAATCATTTCGTCAGTAATGTCTAATTCACCAACCTCTTCCTTATCCGACATAATATGTACCTAAAAAAATTATTAAAAATCTTAAATCATTGTAACAAAACTAAAGAGTCAAAAAAAATACTCAATAGAGGAATATTAATAATTCAATAAGAAAAGACAATATTGAGTTCTATAAAGCTCTCTTATTGTCAAAAAAAAGTTGCCAACAGTTTTCACTATTGGCAACTTAAGTTTACAAGTCTTACGATTTATCTTTACTTCAAAGTCTTAGCAAAAGCAAGGCCTAACTTAGCNTTAGACGATTGAGCTCCTGACCAGAAAGGTACTGCTTTTTCAGCAAAATCTCTCTGTGATGCCCAAACCTCAGCAAAGAATGCATTATCGTCAGCGTTCTTTTGAAGAGTTGCATTCGCAGCAGCCATAAACTCTACGAAGTAGTCATCAGGAGTATCCATTAGTTGAACACCCTGCTCTAGCAAATCAGCCATAGCAATTCCATTTGCGTAGATACGGTTAGACATAGAATCAAGTCTTGCCGCTCTTGCAGCAACATGGATAGCATGCTGGTCACGAGCAGAGATCTTATCCCAAACGTCACCATTGATATACATATCAGCATTCACAACATTCTGATGAAGTCCTTGCAAGTAGTAGTACTTAAGAACTTTTTGAAAGCCAAAGTCTCTATCAGGCTCTGGACAGCACCACTCTGCTGCGTCAATAACACCTTTTTCAAGTGCAGGCAAAATATCAGGGCCACCCATAGCTACAGCTGCGACACCAATATCAATATAGGTTTGACCTGGGATTCCTGGAGGAGCACGGAATCTAAGTTTACGGAAGTCATCCATACTGTTGATAGGCTCTTTAAACCAACCTAGTGCTTCTGGACCAACTGGTTGAAGCATCAAACCATGAACATTCAAGTCCATCTCATCCCATAGCTGATCATATAACTCTTTACCACCAGCACTGTGGAACCAAGAAAGCCAAGCGATATTATCAATACCAAGGCCAGCTCCAGCGATTGGTGAGCCAAACAGCATTGCCGCTGGGTGCTTACCAGACCAGTAGTGAGTCCATGCAAATCCACCATCAATTAGACCAGCGTCAACAGCATCGATAAGGTCAGAGTTTGGCACAACAGAACCTCCAGGGAGGACTTCCATCGTTACTCTACCATCAGTCAATGCAGCAACATCTTCTGCAAAATCTCTAACATAGCCAACTTCACTACCAGTAGAGTTTAATACAGATTGAATTTTTAAATTAACAGCCATAGCACTTGAGCTAGCAGCAAGTAATGCTATAGATGTCAAAAAAACAACTTTATTTTTAAACATTAAAATCTCCTTTAATTATCGAACAAATATTTCTTTTTTTGATATTACAATAGAGAGCAATACACCACACTAAGCAATTAATCAAAATCCAGTATACATCAATTGATATATATGTTTATATCTATTTATAAAAAAAAGAAGGCTATTAAGATATATAATCTGACACATAGATATCCCCTTTTGATATTCCTTTAAATTTAATAATTTGCTAAAAATAAAATGAGTAGGACATACGACTTCATCATAATTGGTGCAGGATCTGCTGGCTGCCTAATAGCCAATAGACTTTCTGAGAATCCTAGTAATAGTGTTTTGTTAATTGAAGCTGGAAGAAAAGATAATAATCTTTGGCTACATATTCCAGTGGGTTATTTTAAAACTATGAATAATCCAAAATTTGATTGGATGTTCAAGCTCGAAAAAGATAAAGGTGTAAATAATCGAAGAATCGATTGGCCAAGAGGTAAGGTCTTAGGAGGGTCAAGTGCACTTAATGGCTTACTCTACATAAGAGGTGACAGGCATGACTATGATAACTGGAAAGATTTAGGTAATAAAGGCTGGAGTTATAAAGATGTATTACCTTACTTTAAAAAATTTGAATGTCAGGAGAATGGTAGTAATGAATACCATGGTGTTGATGGTGAGCTAAAGGTTTCAAATTTAAGACTTAAAAGAAAGATAGCTGATCTTTTTATAAAAGCATCAGAAGAAATAGGTATCCCAAATAATCCAGACTGCAATGGAGAAACTCAGGAAGGTGTTGGTTACTTTCAGCAAACATCATTCAAAGGTTTTAGAAGGAGCTCTTATCGGTCATTTTTAAATAAGAAAATAAGGAATAGAAAAAATCTAACAATAATTACCAATACTCAAGTTAGTAAAGTTCTTTTTAAAAATAAAAAAGCTATTGGGGTTCAGTGTATTGAAAGTAATGCTAACAAAGATCAAAATATTTATGCAAACTCTGAAGTAATTATTTCTGCAGGCTCTATTAGCTCTCCACAAATACTTCAACTCTCTGGGATTGGTGACGAACAGCATTTAAAAGGGCTTGGAATAAATGTTATCCATAATAATCCAGCTGTTGGAAAGAATCTTCAGGACCATTTACAAGTTCGAATGGTTTTTAAAACAAATACAAGGACACTTAATGATGAATTAAATACTTGGTGGAAAAAAGCTTTAATTGGCTTACAGTATATGCTCTTTAGAACAGGACCATTAACCCTCAGTGCGAGCCAAGTCTATGCATTTACTAATACCTCTTTAGATGGCTCAAGGCCTAATATCCAATTCCACATGCAGCCATTAAGTGCTGATAAGCCAGGTGATGGTGTTCACCCCTTTTCAGCATTCACAATGTCTATTTGTAACCTTCGTCCTGAAAGCAGAGGTGAGGTAAAGATCAACTCTTCTGATCCAACTCAACTGCCAAAGATTATTCCTAACTATCTTTCTACTGATAGTGACAAAAAAATTGCAATTGACTCCATAAAGGTAGCCAGAAAAATTGCTGATGCGGACTCATTAAAGAAATATATTCTAGAAGAATATGTTCCTGGCCCAGCTTTTGAATCTGACGAGGAACTTCTTGAAGCTGCTAAAAATAATAGTCAAAGCATTTATCACCCTGTTGGAACCTGCAAAATGGGTAATGATATTGATAGTGTAGTTGATGAAAAACTTAAGGTTCATGGGGTCTCTGGTCTAAGAGTTGTAGATGCTTCAATAATGCCTGAACTTGTTTCAGGAAATACGAATGCACCTACTATGATGATTGCAGAAAAAGCTTCAGAAATGATTCTTGCTGATTACGATCTAAGTTTGACTAAGTAGATGTATTTGTGTATTGTTAATTCTATTTTAAATTCAATTTAATGCCCTCCTCAATTTCGCAATTTCGTCGCAGTGAACTCTTCAAACCTGCAATTATAGTACCCATCGTAATTATGCTATTTTTCTCAATATTTAATTTGACGGCACCTTCAGATCCAGCCAGAATTGCATATGCCTTTGAGTTAGGAGTTGTCAATAAGGATATCGGCCCTTCATTACCTCTAGTTTCTAATCAAGCAATTAAAACCTTATCTAAATCACTTCCTTTTAGGCTAACTATCATTAAAGATTCTGCGACTGCAAGAGAGGCTCTTTCAAGAGGAGAGATTGCTTCAGTAATTACCTTTCCAGAGAACTTTTCTCAGCTTGCACTTAGTGACGAAAAATTAAATATTGAAATCTTAAATTCACAGCACCTAACAATATCTGAGACTCAGATATCTAGTCAGCTCCCAGGTACTATTCAAATGGCTCTTTCTACTTTTATAGCTAACCTAAGATTAGCAAAATCCAATAATCAGGCGCCTGTTTCAGGAATGTTGGTCAATACTAATATAGAAACGCTTTATTCCGCGAAGAGTTTAGCTTCTGTTCCCTCGCCCTTTGTTATGAGTTTTACAAGTTGGCTCGCTTCAATGGTAGGTTCAATTCTTCTATTCCTTGCAACGAAACAGATGCCCCTATTAAATCGCGCATATTTGAGAACCGTTATTCCAATAATGGTTATGGGTTCTGCAAGCCTAGTTTTAGCTATTGTTATTACTTTAACAACACTTCAATGGGAGTCGTTTTTAATGGCCTGGCTTAGCGTATGGCTAGTCAGTGTTTGTTTATCATGGTTATTTCTTGGCGTCTTTGAAATTATTGGTCTTGCGGCTTTATTAATTATTCTTCCTGTAGTTCAGTATCAGTCAGTACTTAGTGGCTCGATGATGCCTATAAGTGCCGCACCAGAATGGTTAGAATTAATTGGTAACTCAGTGCCTTTTGATGCAATAGGTGGAGCCTATAGAGCAGTTATCTTTGGCTCTGATGGCAACCTTCCTTTTACTTGGTTATTAGGTGCTGCATTAATTGGCCTTTTCTTAAGTTGGGGCTCTGCAATATTTAAAGGTCGTATGAAAAGAACCTGGAAATAACTATATTTGTTCAATCAAATTACTAATATCAGTTCTATATCGCACTAGTTGATCACGAAGTTTTTTATTTTGTTTCTCTGAACGAGAGTTTAATATTTCAGCAATTAACTGATGCGTTATATTAATATTATGAGAATATTTGATTCGATAATTTTGTGATTCTAAATTATCTCTATTTGTTATCCCATTTAACCTTTCCTCCCAGTCATTTTCTCTCTGAAGTATTAAGGAAAGATTATTAATAAGAGCCTTACGATTTTCTAGCCATTCATTATCTGATCGATACATATTTTCACTAGCAGTTCTTAAAAGAACTAACTGATCTTTATTTAATGAGCCCATAAACCTACCTAAGTTTTTTCGAAATCTATTTACAACATCTTTTTGATAGGTTTGATCATTTCGGTTTAGATATTTATTTTCATTTTCAATTGTTTTTCGTTTCATTACATTAAGGAATTGATTAATCTGTTCATCTGATAGATCCTTAGCTAATGGAGTTAACCATGATAGAATTTGCTGTTCAGTTCGAAACCATGAATTTTCAATATCTTGGGTAATTAAGGCAATATCTTCAGCTTTTACTTCATTATCTAGAAGACCCTCTAAGCTGTTAATTATTTCTACATACTTTGGTAACTCTTGAGTACGATGCCATTTAAAAAAAGGAATTAAACGCTCATTTAAGCTTTGTTTTTGTTCACTAGTAAAATCGACATAGCTTGCTAGATACCATGGCAATAAAAAATCAATCCGATTATAGACAAATGTTGTTGAGGAACATCCAGTTAGGAATAATAAGGCAATTAAAGCTAATTTTTTCATAATTACGTCAAATATAATTGAATATCAATAAAACTTTTTTAAAAGCCTAAATTCTATTACTTTCTACATAGAGAGTATAAATAAATAAATCTATGTTTAAATTAGTACTTATATAGACTAATTAACCAATTTAAATGAAGAGCCAAATTCACAATAAAAACATTGAAGAAGAAGTAACTATTACAACCCCTATTAATTTAAGGGGGAAAATTCCTCTCAGTGACAATGGTGCTGACAATATTTTAACGAGTCGTAAAACTATAGATGATATTTTTTTAAAAAAAGACTCTAGGTTGATTGTGATTGTTGGTCCATGCTCAATTCATCATATTGGAGCTGCAAAAGAATATGCACTTAAACTAAAGTCTCTACAAAATGAAGTCAAGAACTCCATTTATTTAGTAATGAGGGTTTATTTTGAAAAGCCAAGAACAACAGTTGGCTGGAAAGGTTTAATTAGTGATCCTGATATGGATAACTCTCTTGATGTTGACAAGGGTCTTCATCAAGGTCGAGAGCTTCTAGTTTGGCTAGCTGAAAATGAAATACCAGCTGCAACAGAAGCACTCAATCCTATTACTCCTCAATATTTGGCTGATTTAATTTCTTGGTGTGCAATTGGTGCAAGAACAACAGAGTCTCAGACTCATCGAGAAATGTCGAGTGGGCTTTCAATGACAGTTGGCTTTAAAAATGGCACTGATGGAAATATAGATATGGCAATTAATGCCATTAAAGCTTGCTCATCACCTCAAAGTTTTTTAGGTATTAATGATAAGGGGCAGATTGCAACATTTAAAGCAAAAGGAAATAAATCCTCTCATCTAATACTTAGAGGTGGAAAAAAACCTAACTACCATATTGATGACATTAAAGAATGTGAAGTACTCCTGAAAAAAAATGGACTAGCTGAAAGGATAATGGTTGATTGCTCTCATGACAATTCAAATCAAGATTATAGAAACCAAGGAAAAGTTATTGAAGAGATTACTAAACAATTAGTGTCAGGCAATAAATCAATTTTTGGGCTAATGCTAGAAAGTAATCTTTTTGCAGGTAAGCAAAAAATATTGGAAAATCAGGATGATATGGATTATGGTGTTTCTGTTACAGATGGGTGCATAGATTGGGAAGAAACTCAAAAAATAATCAAAAAATTAGCTCAAAAAATATCTTCACCTTAATCTTAGCAACAAATTTATAAGATTAATAGTCAAGAACTTCAAGGTGACCATCTGGAATTATAAAAGGGGCTCAATTTCACTTTAAAAGCGGAATGGATGTCTAATTAAGAACTATAAAATTACCTTTATATAGCTGCTTTAAACCTCTTACAAAAAAATAATTGACAGTGATTTGATTTAGTATCAAAATGTGGNTTATAGTTAAACTCAAATCATTGTTATGTCTAGAAGAAAATCTGGTGGCAGGGAAGCAAGAATAGCGGAAAGAAGTGCGCCTCTTAAGGAAGAAGAAAAACCAGTTAAACCAGGTGAGATTGGTGGAAGATATAAGCCGCTAAGTGATAAGCAAGTTTTATCAATAGAAGCTAATATTTATCGTATATTAGAAGAAATTGGTTTTGGTGATGCTACTCCTCATTGTATTGAGAAGTGTGTTGCGTTTGGAGCTATTCTTGGTGATGATGGAAGATTAAGAATGCCAAGAGAAGTTGTAGAGAAAGCCATGGNTCTTTCTCAACAAAGTCTTACTCTTCATGCTCAAAATCCAAAATATGATTTAGACCTTAGTGGATCAAGGGTTCACTTTTCAACGGCGGGGGCTGCAGTGCTTATTGCTGACCCTGAAAATAATGAGTACAGAGAATCTGAAAGTCAAGACCTATTTGATATGGCAAGAATTGCTGACAAATGTGAACATATTCATATGTTTCAAAGAACTTGTGTACTAAGAGATATTGCTAGTCCTCGTGAAATGGATCAAAACTCAGTTTATTGTATTGCAATGGGAACTGAAAAACATGTTGGTGCAAGCTTTACAGAGTCAGATCATGTTACTGATGCGCTTGAGATGCTTCATATTATTGCTGGTAGTGAAGAAAAATGGCGTGAAAGGCCCTTTTTAAGTATGAGTAATTGTCATGTTGTTCCTCCAATGAAATTTGCAGAGGAATCTTTAGAATGTGTTCGTGTAGGTGTTGAGGGTGGTATGCCAATATTACTTCTATCAGCAGGTCAGGCAGGTGCAACTGCACCGCCACTTCTACCAGGAGTTGTATCACAAGCATGGGCTGAATGTCTTGGTGGTCTGGTCTATGTCAATGCAATTAAACCTGGGGCGCCTGCGATTCTTGGAACTTGGCCTTTTGTATCTGACCTTCGAACTGGTTCTATGTGTGGTGGCTCTCCAGAACAAGGATTAATTTCTGCCGCTTGTGCGCAAATGGGTAACTTCTTAGACCTTCCAACTGGAACACCTGCAGGTATGACAGATTCTAAATTCCCTGATTTTCAGGCTGGCTCTGAAAGAGCGTCAACTCACACAGTAACTGCAATAGCGGGCAAACATAGTATATGAATCTGCAGGGATGTACGCAAGCCTTCTAGGCACATGTCCAGAAAGTTTGTTACTAGATAATGATTTATTAGGTGCATCTATGAGAATGACTAAGGGCTTTAGTGATGATAGCGAAGAGTCTCTTTGTTTTGAAACAATTAAAGATGTTTGTTTAAATGATAAAGCTCACTACTTAGGTTCAGACCAGACAATTAATGTTATGCAAAGTGAATATATATACCCTGACTTAAGTGATAGAGATAGCCCAAATGATTGGGCAGATATGGGTAAGCCTATAATACTTGAAAAAGCAATTCAACAAAAAAAAGAGATTCTTTCTGAACACTTTCCAGATCATGTTAGTGATGATATTGATAAAAAAATACGCGAAAAATTTAATATTAAATTAAGCAGAAAAGATATTGGAAGAAAACCTCTTTAAAGAAAAATTAATATGAAATCACATGCTCAAGTAGTAATTATTGGTGGAGGCTCACTTGGTGTAAACCTTATGTATCACCTTACCCAAGAAGGATGGACAGATATTGTTCTTGTAGAAAAAGGTGAGCTTACTAGTGGCTCTACTTGGCATGCTGCTGGGTTATGTCCAAATTTTAATGGTAATCACACCTTATCTAGTATTCATGAATATACAATTAAATTNTATGATGAAATNCTACCTAAAGAAACTGGACTACCTTCTTCTTTTCACAAAACAGGTTCACTAAGAGTTGGACATGATGAAGTTGAACATCAATGGTTTACCAATATTCTTAGTAGAGCAAACCATATTGGTTGTGAAATGCACTTTGTATCAAAGGAAGAGGCTTCGGTCATTAATCCAATGATGAATTTTGATAATGCAAAAAGCATTTTATATACGCCAAATGATGGTCATGTTGACCCAACAACTGTTGTAACTCAGCTTGCACAACTTAGTAAAAAAGCAGGNGCTGAAGTTAGTAACTTTAATCGAGTAATTGATATTAATATTCTTCCAACTGGGGAATATGAAGTTATTACTGAATTAGGTAATATCATTGCTCAGCATGTTGTTAATGCTGGTGGCTGTTTCTCACCTCAAGTTGGAGCTATGGTAGGCTCATATGTTCCATTAGTGAACCTTCAACATCAATATTTAATTACTGATAGTCATCCTGATATTGCTGCTCTTACAAAAGAACTTCCTGTAACCAGAGACTCTATTGCAGCCTCATATATTCGACAGGAAGGGAGTGGGATATTAATTGGCCCATATGAAACCAGAGGCTCTAAACCATGGGGACTAGACGGAGTTGATTGGTCATTTGACAGAGAACTATTTGAAGGTGATTTAGATAGACTAATGCCTTGGTTAGAAAGATGCATGGACATTTTTCCCTTATTTAAAGAAGTTGGGATAAGTACTGTAATAAACGGACTAATTACTCATACGCCTGATGATAATCTCTTAGTGGGTCCTGCCAAAGGGTTAAGAAATTTTTGGAATCTCTGTGGTGCAAGTATTGGAATTGCCCAGGGTGGTATTGGTAAGTATTTAGCACAATGGATGGTCCATGGGCAAACAGAACTTAATATGGCTTCACTTGATAGCCGTCGATTTGATCATTGGGCTGATAAAACTTACTGCACAACCAGAGCAATTGAATCTTATGAAAGAATGTACTCAATGGCAGCTCCAAATGAAAATCGTCCTCATGGAAGACCCATTAGAGTTAGTGCACTGCATACATTATTAAGTCAAAAAGGCGCCATTCATACTGTCAATACTGGCTTTGAAAAACCCTCTTGGTTTGCAACAGATGGTACTAGAAATGAAACTCTAACTTGGGGTCATAGTGAAGCACATGAGGTAGTTGCTCAAGAATGTGCTGCTGTTCAAAAATCATGTGGCATTACTGATATTAGTGGAACAGCTAAATTTCGTATCACAGGGAAAGATGCATTTAAATTTTTAGATCATTTATCTTGTAATAAGCTTCCATCCAAGGATGGAAGAATAGGCTTGACTCTTTTCCATGCTCCAAATGGAGGCATTATGGCTGAACAAACTATTAGTAGAATTGATAAAGAAAATTTTCTATTAATGGGTGCAATTGGATCAGAAGTAAAAGATTATCAGTGGCTTGAATGGCATTCAGATGATTATGATGTCGTTATAGAAAACTTAACTGAAAGTTGGGGTGGTCTCCTTTTAACTGGGCCAAATGCTCGAAAAATTTTAAGTCAATGCACGCAAGAGGATCTTAGTAATAATGCATTTTCATGGCTAAGCTGTAAAACAATTAAAATAGATTCAGCCTCTGTTTTTGCCATGAGAGTATCCTACGCTGGTGAGCTTGGTTGGGAGCTTCACATGCCAACATGGCAACTTATCTCAATATATGAGTCTTTAATGGAGATGGGTGAGGAATTTGGGTTAAAAGATTTTGGTGGCCTGGCATTTAATAGTATGCGTTTAGAAAAAATGTACAGAGCTTATGGAGCGGAATTTACAGAAGAAATTTCTGCACTTGAAGCTGGAATGGAAAGATTCCTCGACCTTGATAGAAACTTTATTGGTGCTGATAATATTCGAGAGCGCCTCTCTATGGGAGTCAAAACTAAGTTAGCTTTCCTTATTTTTGATGATCAAATTCCAGCAGAATGCTTTGGCAATGAAGCAGTATTTGACGGTGATAATTTAAGTGGCATTATAACTAGTGGAGCCTATGGATATAGAGTTGGCCATAGTATTGCTTTCGCGTACTTAAAGCCAAATCTATGCATAGAAGGCTCTAAACTTAGAGTTGAAACTTCACTTGGAAGTCGAAATTGTCATGTAAGTATCGATCCTGCTTATGATAAGACTAATGAAAAACTTCGCTCATAATTTTACAACTGCACTAAAATACTCTACAAAATTATATTGCAAATCTAAATATTTCTAATGAATGAACAAACCCGACTAAAGCAAATGAAGAGCCCTTGCGTAAGTATTTGCAAATACAACAAGAATAACTTCTGTATCGGTTGCAAAAGACACATGAATGAAATATTTGATTGGTTTGATTTTACTGATGATATGAGAACTGCTATTATGAAAGATTTAGAAAGTCGAGATATTGATACTAAGCCTTAGTAATCAAAAATTTAGAAATAGAATAGACTTAAACCAACACCAATCATTATTACTCCAAAAATCCTATTCACCCTCAAGGCCATTTTTGGACTACTTATTAGTTGCCTTAATTTTTTTCCAAGAACGCCAATAAAAACTAAACCAAATAATAGTGAAATCGCAACTGTAGCTATAATTTTCAGTCCATAAGATAAGCTTACTTGATTAAGATCAATCAAAGATGGAAGCACTGATAGGTAGAAAATCATTACCTTTGGATTAGTTCCTGCTAAAAGGAAACCAGTCAATAATTCTCTCAAATGGGATTGAGCTGAAATATCATTATCCATAGTGAATTTGCCAGCAGTCCATTGGGAGTAGCCCAAATAAAATAAATAGCAGGCTCCAAAATACTGGACAGCATTTGTAATAGGAGTAATCAAGTTAGCAATTGCATTTAAAGAAAAAATGACGATTGTTAGATAAGACAAATCGCCTAAAGTCATGCCAACTGAAAAGAATATTGCTGAAGTTAGGCCTTTTGAAGTAGAAATAGAGAGAAGTGCAAGAGTCCCTGGACCGGGGGTTACTGCAAAAATAAAAAGGGTAAAGCCAAGAACTATAAAAATATTTATTTCCATAATATATTATTACTCATAGCTATTTAAATGGATAAGTAATATTTATCTTGAGGTCAATTAAAACAAATAAAGCGGACGGCTAAAATAATCCCAATAATATTTTGTAAGTTCAGTGCTTCTTGAAAAAATATTGCTCCAAAAGCAATAGCAAAAAATGGTGAGAGCAAACTAAATACTGAGGTTTTTTTAGATCCTATAACTCTTATACCAGTATAGTAAACTGCGGTAATAGCTGTACCAGCTATAACCGAAACAAAAAGAATATTAATCCAAAAAATATAATCCATATCAATTAAAGTTACAAGGAGACTCGTATCATAGGAATAAACCCAATCAATAAGAAATCCAAATAGGCTTATATAAAAGTTAAAAGCCAGTACATGCATATTCTTCATATAGGCTCCAATAATAGTTACAGCTGCATAAGCCAAAGCCGCCAAAACAAAATAAAGATTACCTCCACTGATTAATAGTGGCAGGTTATATTGATCAAAATTCATCATTAGAAGAACCCCAATTGTGCCTACTAGTAATGCAGCCCAGTCCTTAATAAGTGGCTTAGATTTCTTTGAAAATATCATAAAGATGTAGACAAATATTGGAATCAAAACAGTAACCAAAGCAGCCCCTAAGCCAGC
>JGI26060J43896_10000267_pt1 | contig 18862 bp, 19 predicted proteins | sample MarorgKNORR_S2LV_6_FD_43896 | JGI IMG/M metagenome (IMG submission 43896) | reverse complement strand
AGTAAGTGAGGAATGCACTGTTCTTGAATTGCAGAAGGGGATTCATAGCCAACCTCATCGAGTACCTTTAGCAGTTCTTTAGAAAGGCCAAAACTATTAAAATTTGCACTTAATTCCTTTTCGGACATTTTGATGGGGGGAGTAAAAAAGGTGGCTATTATACCTTCATTTGACTTTCAACAGATAGATGACCGCATAAGTTCTAAATCAAATCCATGCCTATAAATTAACCTCGCCACTTTATTGAGCAGCCCATTGAAGGTATCTGCTCTTTAGGCCCTTTTCCAGTATCTGCAACATTCAACATTGCTTCAAATAGATCTCGCCTTGCATCTGATACAGGCTCAATTCTGGATTCATCTAATCGACCTCGGTATTGAAGTTTAAGATCTTTATTGTAGCCAAAAAAATCAGGAGTACATACTGCCCCATAGGCTTTTGCAATATCCTGAGTTTGATCTATAAGATATGGGAATGGAAAATTAAGTTCAGAAGATATTTTTTTCATATTTTCAAATGAATCTTCTTTATATGTATCAGCATCATTAGACATAATTGCAACACTATTGACGCCTATTGGAATAAGGTCTTTGGTGTCACGAATTATTCTATGAATAATGGAATTAACATATGGACAATGATTACAAATAAACATAATGAGCAAACCATTTGGGCCTTTTAAATTTTCAAGATCGTAATAATTACCATCTACTCCTCTTAAATTGAATGCAATTGCAGGCAAATTAAAATCACACAGAGGGCTTTCAGTTTTGACCATTTTCATCTCCAAACATATAGAACTTCATTAGCTTATATTAAAAATATTAAAAGTATTCTGATCACATTGATCAATTACTTGATCCACGGAAAGTTTTTTTATTCTTGCAATTCTCTCAGCTACTTGAATTAATTCATCAGTATTTTTTCGATCATCAGTCTCAATAACTATAGATTCTATTGGTAAAAATTTAACAATATCATGAAGCTTNTAGGCATGAGGATTGGTNAATGNAGATCCAAAACCAAAAGAAAAGTTTATTTTAAGTAAATTCTCAGCTTGCTGGAGGCTNCCAGAGAAGGCATGAATGACTCCACGAGATTTTGANTAGGACTTAAGTAAATCAGTAACATCATCAGTAGCATTACAGAATGAATGATTAATGGAAGATCAAAACGAGTTGCTAAGGCAACTTGTTCATCAAAAAAAAATCGTTGGGTATTTTGATCTTTAACTTTAGTGTAATCAAGACCACATTCACCAACTGCGATTGGTTTTTCTTCCTCAATTTTAACCTCAAGATCATATAAATCTATCATCTGATGATTTTCTACAAACCAAGGATGTATTCCAAGTGCAAAATGATTATTTTTGCCATTTTGACTTGAAGCTATAACTGCATCCCAGTTATCTTTTCCAGTTGAGGGAATAATTACCCCAGTTGTTGAGCTTGAGAGTGAATTGACATTGTCAAAATCTAAATGAATTTGAGAGTTAAGCATTACTTCCTTTGTTATCTAATGGATAATATAATATTAATTTTTACTACGAGTAAATGCAATTGTTTTCTAAGGAAATATCGCAAGTTAATCTAATATTGTTTGTTACAGGTTTTTTAACAATAACAGGTAATTTTACATTTTTTGAAAAAACAATTCTGGTTTATCCAATATCTGAAAATTTATTTTTTTTATTTTCTTTATTTTTCTTTTTATTTAATTTTTTAGCAGTATTGCTATTACTTATTAGCTTTAGATGGACTATAAAGCCAATTTTAATTTTTCTATTGTTAGTTTCAGCAAGTGTTAGTTTCAGCATCAATAATTATGGAATTGTTTTTGACCATAATATGATTGCAAATACTTTTGAGTCAGATTTAAGTGAGCTCCAAGATTTAGCAAGTATTAAACTAATCATCTACCTTTTTATATTTGGCTTGTTACCGTCAATTTTTGTATGGAAGGTAAAACTTAAAAAGATTTCTTTTAAATCGCAACTCTGGAATAGATTGAGGGCATTATTAATTTTAACTATTGTTTTTATAATTATTGTTTTAACGTTTTCAAAGCATTACTCATCTTTTGCAAGAGAGAATCGAGATTTAAGGCTCTATATTACGCCAACCTATTCGCTTTACTCTTCAATAAAGTTTATTAATTCTAAAATTGAGACTTCCACAGAATCTTTTCAGGAAATTGGCCTTGATGCAAAAATTAATAAGAAATCTGACAAAAGACGCTTAGTAATTTTTGTAATTGGTGAAACTGCAAGGCGTGATCATATGTCTATTAATGGCTATGAACTGAAAACAAACCCTTACTTAGAAAAAGAAAAAATNATTTCATTTACTAATATGACTTCATGTGGAACAGATACAGCATGGTCTGTACCTTGTATGTTTTCCTTACTTGATAGAAGCAACTATTCACACAAAAAAGGAAAAAATATGAGTAATGTGCTCGATTTAATTTCCCATGCAGGAGCAAATGTTATTTGGCTAGAAAATAACTCGAGTTCAAAAAGTGTTGCAGATCGAATAATCTTCAAAGATTACCGGACATCAAAGTTAAATCCTAAATGTAATCCTGAATGTAGAGACGAAGGTATGTTAATAAATTTGCAAGATTATATTGATGAACAAAATAAAAAAGATACCTTAATAGTCTTGCATACAATGGGTAGTCATGGCCCAGCATATTACAAGAGATACCCAGAAGAATTTGAAGTTTTTAAGCCCGTTTGTAAAACCAATCAACTAAATGAATGTACTAATAAGGAAATTAATAATGCTTATGACAATACTATTCTTTATACAGATTATTTTCTCTCAAAAGTTATAGAACTTCTTAAAAGAAATTCAAAAGAATCAGATACCGCAATGTATTACGTCAGTGACCACGGAGAGTCATTGGGTGAAGGCGGTCTTTACTTGCATGGTATGCCATACTTTATGGCTCCTGATGAGCAGATTGAGGTTCCTGCTTTTATGTGGTTTGATGATTCATTTTCCAGTCTTTTAGATATTGAATTTATTAGGAAAAATGCAGCTCTTCCTCACTCCCATGATAACTTGTTCCATACTTTATTAGGTTTAATGGATGTTGAAACTGAGCTTTATCAAAAAGACATGGACTTAACTTTAAAATATTATGAATTTATCCATTATTTGACTATTCAATAGATTGAGCATTTGCCTATTGAAAACTTACACCATCAATCAAAAGTGATTATAATAGTCCGATTATTCTGAAGTGACATAGAGAAAAGAGTTATGAAAACATTTAGTGCGAAAGCTCACGAAGTTAAAAGAGATTGGTTTATAGTCGATGCGGACGGTAAGACTCTTGGTCGTCTTGCAACTGAAGTTGCATCTCGACTTCGTGGAAAGCATAAGCCAGAATTCACTCCACATGTTGATACTGGTGACTATATTGTTATTGTAAATGCAGCAAAAGTTGCTGTAACAGGTAATAAATACAATGACAAAATGTACCACCATCATACTGGCTATGTAGGAAATTTAAAATCAGTACCTTTTAAAGATTTAATTTCTAAGAAGCCTGAAGAGGTTATTCAAAAAGCAGTAAAAGGAATGTTGCCAAAGGGCCCTCTAGGTCGAGAAATGGCAAGAAAAATGAAAGTTTTTGCAGGCAGTGAGCATTCTCATGCAGCGCAACAACCACAAGTATTAGATATTTAAGGCATATTTTATGGCAGATAAAGAAGTTTATTACGCAACAGGAAGAAGAAAGACATCTGTAGCTCGAGTTTATATGACTAAGGGTAAGGGAGTATTTACAGTTAATAAAAAGCCAATGGCTGAGTATTTTGGAAGAGAAACATCTTCTATGATTATTAACCAACCTCTAGATGTTGTTGATATGCATAGTAAGTTTGATTTTAATATTATGGTTAAAGGCGGTGGTGATACTGGACAAGCTGGTGCAATAAGATTAGGTGTTACCCGTGCTTTAATGGCTTACGATGAGTCAACTCGCTCTGATCTTCGCAGTGCAGGTCTTGTAACTCGTGATGCTCGAGTTGTAGAACGTAAAAAAGTTGGAAGAAAAAAGGCAAGAAAGAGCGAGCAATATTCAAAGCGTTAAGAACGTACGCAATTTTTTTCCAAAAAAACCCGCATTCTGCGGGTTTTTTTATTTATATAGTATTATTTTTAGTTAAGAATATCGAATCTCTCAAGTTGGTTAAATTGAATAAGTGATTTAATTGAATCAATATATTCATTACCAGGGTTTGCGTAATTACCTAAGCCTTCTGCCAATAAAATTCCTGAAAGAGGTTTCAAATCATCCCTCTGATTCTTTCTTATTAAGCGAAGTTCTTCATAAGCATAGCTTCTATTAATATTAAGAACGTAATAATCAATGCAATCTTCCAGAGATATAAAGCTAGCTACTTCATGATTAGCATTTTCATCTCTATTTTTAGGAATAACTCCACAACCCTCTGAGAAGCACCAAATACCAAAGTAATTATTAAAATTTTCAGCAAATCTTGATCTACCCCAATTTGATTCATTTGCTGCTTGAGCAAGAATTAGGGAAGGAGGTAGGATATCAATAACCATCAGTAAGTCCTCTTTTGAGGCTGGACTATCAACACGATATCTTAATGCTAATTTGTTGAGCTCAATTGTGCTAAGTTTATTATTTAATATTGATTCTCTTAACTCAATAATTTCAGCATTTTTTTGAAGAATTTTTGGAAGTAGGTAATTGAAGAAAACTTCTTTTCTGACAACTGTATTTTCTATTGACTTAAAGCTAGGTTTGAAAGAAGATAATGAAGCAGAAGAGACAAGAGTACTTACAGAAAATAAAGTGACTAAAATGCAAAGGCTTTTTAGGATTTTTTTGATATTTCTATATTTATTGACCATCAAATAATCAATTTATCTATTGAAATTAGTTGTTATTATCCAGTAAAAAAAATGTTTTTATCTATTTTTTTTTAAATAAAAAAATTANCATCTTGATTAGCNCTTTAGTGATTAAATTGGAGTTCACAAAGTTGTTTATATAGTTCAGAGCTATCTAATAAGCCTTTGTGATCTCCCTGTGCAATTAATTTTCCTTGATCGATAAGCAAGATGCGATCTGCATGCATAATAGTAGCTAATCTATGAGCTATAATCAATGTAGTTCTACCCTGCATTAAGTCCTTTAAAGCAGCCTGAACTTTTTGTTCACTACTTGCATCAAGAGCGCTAGTGGCCTCATCTAATAATAGTATAGACGGATCTTTGAGCATTGCTCTTGCAATGGCAATACGTTGACGCTGGCCTCCAGATAAGCGAACACCTTGCTCCCCTAAATAACTTTTAAAACCATCAGGAAGTTGGTCTATAAATTCTATTGCATATGCCTTAGTTGCAGCGTTATTAATTTCATTTTCTGTTGCCAAAGGCTTGCCATATCCAATATTGTGAGTGACGTCAGCAGAAAATAATGTTGGTTGTTGTGGAACATGTCCAATACTGGATCGAAGGTCATTTGGATCAAGATCAACTATGTTAATATCATCTATCTTAATGCTGCCATTNGTAGGGTCATAAAACCTTTGAAANAATTCAAATATAGTCGTCTTTCCTGCTCCTGAAAGACCAACAATAGCAACTGTTTCACCAGCATTAATATCAAAACTGATGTCTTCTATGGCATATTGTTCAGCCCTTGAGGGATAACTAAAACTAACGTTCTGAAAACTTAAAGATAAAGGCCCTTTACTTAATTTTTTTGGATTAGCTGGAGCAATGATTTGAGATTCTTCTGTAAGTAACTCTATTAGACGTTCTGTTGCTCCAGCAGCTCTTTGAAGTTGTCCATATATCTCTGAGATGACAGCGACTGATCTAGCAACCATGATTGCATAAAAAACAAAAGCAGCTAACTCACCTGCAGTTATGATTCCAGATGTTACATCCCTACCACCAGTCCATATCATTGCCCCAAGACCAGTAAAAACAAGAATCATTGCTGCTGCAATTAAAAGTGAGCTTTGCATGATGCGTTGTTTTGCTGCACTAAAGGCTTTTTCTACTTCGATACTAAATGCTTTTGATTCTTCTGGCTCCCGAGTAAAACTTTGAACTACTTTAATGTTTTGAACTATTTCACCCGCATACGTACCAATATCAGCAACTCTATCTTGGCTTTGCCTTGAAAGAGAGCGTAAACGTCGTCCATAAATTATCATTGGAAGAAGAATTATAGGAACACTAATTAAAACTATAAGCGCTAATTTTAAGTTGGTAATAAGCATCATTGTTAGCCCACCTAAAAATAACAGGGCACTACTTAGAGCCATTGAAATTGAAAAGCCAAAAATTGATTGAAGTAATGTTGTATCCGTAGTCAAACGTGCATTAATTTCACCACTTCTATTTAATTCAAAATAATGAGGATGTAGTGTTAGTAAATGTTTAAAGACAGCAAGTCGAACATCATTGCTAACTCTCTCACCAATCCATGACACAAAATAGAAACGCACAAAAGTGCTAACGACCATAATAAGTAAAACAAAAAATATAGTAAGCATTGCTTTACTATTTAAGGTGTAGAGACCTTCATCAATAAATAATTTTATTCCCTGTCCAAGTAAAAGAAATGCTATAGAGCTCAAAATAAGAGCTATACCTGCAATTAAGGCAACTTTCTTGTAGGGCTTAATAAATGGTGCTAAACGAAGTAAGAGGCGTAGATCTTGTTTCTGAACATTTTTTTTACTATCAGTAATTACTCTATTGGCTAAACTCATTTTTTGAGGATTTGTTTAAAATAAATTATTTGAAAGGTGTTATTCTTGATTTGTTTTTCTAAGTAAGAGTTCATTAACAGCATCTATAGGGGTCTTTATTCCTTGTGTCACTAACATCACTTGTTCACATATTGGCATCTCAATTTTTAATTGATTAGCAATATCAATGACTAACTTTAGGGCACTAAAGCCCTCAACGGTAGCATTTATATTTTTCAATGCTTCTTCAGCATTTACATTATTTGCAAGTTCTTTACCAAAGCGTCGATTCCTTGATAAATCATCTGAACAAGTAAGAATTAAATCACCCATTCCAGAGAGTCCTTGGAAAGTAATCTTTTCTGCACCCAGGGCAACTCCAAGCCTAGTCATTTCTGCCAAGCCCCTAGTAATAAGAGCAGCTTGAGTATTTGCTCCAAAACCAAGTCCATTGGCAATGCCTGCTGCAATTGCGAGAATATTTTTTACTGAGCCACCAACTTGAACTCCAACGATATCAGGATTTGTGTAGGCGCGTAATGTTTTGGTTTGAATAATATTTGCCCATAACTCTCTGGTACCCTCATCCATAGAGGCAACCACTATTGCTGCTGGTTTCTTCTCAGCAATTTCAGCTGCAAAAGTTGGTCCTGAAATTATGCAGGGATGGTAATTGGGTAATTTATGAGAAAACGTTTCATGCAGCAGTCCTCCTGTATGAGGATCAAGCCCTTTAGTTGCCCATGCAATTGGCTTCATATTAAGGTAAGGCAAAATACTGTCTAGGACACTATTAAATGAAGAGCTTGGAGTTGCTATTAAAACAGCACTCGATTTATCAATAACATTAAAGTTATCAGTTAATGAAATATTTTTACCAAAAGGAATACTTAAAGCCCAATGCTGCTTACCAAGGCTATCTATTGCACTTTTATTTTTGGTAATGAGAAATATTTGATCAAATTTATTACTTAGAGCAATTGCTAGTGCGCTTCCCCATGCGCCAGCTCCAATAATAGTTAGGGAATTTTTCATATTATTTATTTTTTTATTGGAAGTTCAGCTTTAAGCCAGGCGTTAAAGCCACCTTTAAGATGGTGGACATTTTTGAATTCATTCTTACAAAGTAAGCTGGCAATATGATCAGATCGAGTACCATTTTTACAATAGACAAGGATATTTTTTTCTTTATCTAGAGTGTCTAGTTTGCTTTTAAGTTCTCCCATTGGAATATTAATATCATCATTGATAAATCCAGAAGATCGCTCTTTTTCATTGCGAACATCTAAAACTATTAAATCATCATCATCCATTAGAGAGACGGCACTATTAGTATCAACAACCACATATTTTTTAAATTTCTCACCATAGATGTTAACTATAAGTAAAGCAATAAGAGCAAAAAGTGTTCCAGTAAGAAGGAGTTCGCCCTGTAAAAATTCAATTAATTCCATCATTATTTATTGTCCTGTAAAAAAGTATTTAGCATTTGATGTCCATGTTCTGTAAGTATTGATTCTGGATGAAATTGCACACCTTCAACAGCATACGAATTATGTCTAACACCCATTATTTCTTCTGTATCTCCCGATTCAGTATTGGTCCAAGCGGTTATCTCAAAACAATCTGGCAATGATAGTTTGTCTGCCACTAGAGAATGATAGCGAGTTGCATTAAGAGGATTTTTTAAACCTTTAAAAACACCTTGTGCAGTGTGATGAACTGGAGAAACCTTACCATGCATTATTTTTTGAGCACCAATTATATCTCCACCAAAAGATTGAACAATCGCTTGAAAGCCCAGACATACGCCTAATATTGGAATGCTTCCAGCTAATTTTTCAATTAACTCCAGAGATATACCAGCCTCATTTGGAGTGCATGGACCCGGAGAAATAACAATGTATTGAGGTTTTAAAGTCTCAATTTCACTAACTGAGATTTCATCATTACGATAGACGTTAACTTCCTGACCAAGCTCACCAAAATATTGAACCAAGTTGTAAGTAAATGAATCATAATTATCGATCATTAGTAGCATAAAAACCCTATTTAAAGCTGATAACTATATTTATTTTACAGATAAAAATGAAACAAAGTTAAGGCACTGAAAGTAGCAATTGGTCTCAATAAATCCACACTTTTTTAGACGATTTATGTGGTCTTTTTTAGTCTCAGTAACAAGGACATTTTCAATTGCTTGTCTTTTATTGGCGATTTCTAATTCGCTATAGCCGTTTGCTCTTTTAAAATCTAGGTGAAGTTTAGTAATTTGATCTTGACTTTCTTTATCATCAAAATGGATTTTTTCACTAATTATTAGAACACCTCCAGGATTTAATCCGTTGTATATTCTTTCTATAAGTTTGGCTCTTGCATTTATATCAATAAATTGAAGAGTTAGGTTGAGAACAACAATCGATGCATTTTCTATTTCAATATNATTAACATCACTACAGATAACTTTTAGATTTTTTATTTTGCTAGATAAATTCTTTTGACACNCATTAACCATTTCTGGTGAATTATCAATGGCAATAAATTGATTATTTTTATGATTATTGTTAAGTGCGATTGCCAGAGTTATTGCNCCAGTTGAGGATCCTAAATCATAATAGTTAGTATTATCTTTTCCATGCATCCGAGCAACCAGACCTACCATTTGTATCATTGACTCGTAACCAGGAACAGAGCGTTTAACCATATCATCAAAAACTTTAACAACACTATCATCAAAACGAAAGTCAGCAATATCAATATCATCGTTAAATAATTTATCACGCATAAAGTGTCTCCAAAAAAATCTCAGTTACTAATAAATTTGTTATACCAATTGAAAAAGTGGAGCGTCGCGCCCATACATTATTAAACTCACCAACCTCTAGCTGTCCTCGTTTTATATTTGGATCATTAAATAGGATTTCACCCAGTGGCTTAGAGCCAATTTTTAAAATTATATTAGTATCATCTGTATGAGGAATTACTGAGCGGGCAAATACTACAGGAGCATTTGAGCCTATTAACTCAACCTCTCTAACAAAGATTGCTTTGTGACTTACTGAGCCAAGCAACTTTAACTCACAATCAAAAGGTTTGTTTTTTTGTTGAGAGAGAACGTTAACCTTAAAGTCAATATATTTATCTCTTAATTTTGCAGTAAGTGATTGACTATCTAACAACCATTGGCAGACATGCTCTGGAACACCTTCATCAGGGTTAAAAATTCGCCAATTAAATTTGTTAGGGTCAAACATAGAGGTCCATTTTACAAGAGTCTTTATGACTATTGAAATTTAGAGATTATTACGCATTGAAATAGTGGGTTTTTTCTTCATCTATCCAGCGGTCAATCAGTGCATTTTGATTATCTAAACTGGCAGTAAGCATTTTTGATGAGTAATATCCAGCCTGCTTTAGCAAATAAGAGTCTCTAACAATGTTCGCAATCTTCATGGAAGCAATTCCAGTTTGCTGAGTTCCTAAAATCTCACCAGGTCCCCTTAATTCTAAATCTTTTTGAGCAATTAGAAAGCCATCATTACTTTGTCGAAGTATATCCAACCTTTGTTTGGCAGTTTGACTAAGAGGTGATTGATACATTAATATACAAGCACTTTTTTCTGCACCTCTGCCAACCCGACCCCTTAATTGATGGAGTTGGGCTAATCCTAATCTCTCTGCATTTTCCACAATCATAAGACTAGCATTAGGAACATTAACACCGACTTCAATGACAGTCGTTGCAACTAATAAATCAATACGTTTTTCTGAAAAGTCTTTCATAATAACTTCCTTTTCAGACTTATTTAATCTTCCATGAATCATAACAACATTTAAATCCTCTAGGTTTGATGAAAGATAAGTAAAAGTTTTTTCAGCTGATTCTGCTCTTAGAGCTTCTGATTCCTCTATTAAAGTGCAAACCCAATAGATTTGACGACCTTCATTAGATATTATTTTGATTTTTTTTATTAATTCATCTCTTCGAGTATTACTTAATGCAACAGTTTCAATAGCTTGGCGACCAGGAGGGAGTTCATCAATAATTGAAGTGTCTAGATCTGCATATGCACTCATAGTTAAAGAGCGAGGAATTGGAGTGGCAGTCATAACTAATTGATGTGGAGTAATTTTTGCTTTCTGAGAAAGAGACAAGCGTTGATGGACTCCAAACTTATGTTGTTCATCAATTATTACTAGAGCTAAATTATTAAATGAAACTTTTTCCTGGAAGAGTGCATGGGTGCCCATGATAACTTGAGCTTCACCATTTTCTATAAGACTTAATTGCTCTCTTCTTTCTTGAACATTTTGAGATCCAGAGAGAAAGGCAACCTTAATACCTAATGGATTAAGATAAATAGAGAAGCTTTGAAGGTGTTGACGAGCTAATATCTCTGTAGGAGCCATTACAGCTGTTTGAAAATTATTTTCAACTGCTTGAAGGAGGGCAAATACTGCAACTATTGTTTTGCCAGAGCCAACATCACCTTGAAGTAATCTAAGCATTGGGTTTGAAGATGCAATGTCTTTATTTATTTCTTCAATTGATCGATTTTGAGCCTTAGTCAATTGAAAATCTAATGACTTTAAAAGCTTGTCACTTAAAGAATGATTTATTGAGAATGCAGTGGTTTTTTTAGATTTTCTGGCACTCTTAATTTTTAGAAGACTTAATTGATGCGTTGCAAGCTCTTCAATAATTAATCTTTGTTGCGAGATATGAGTAAAAGACTCTATTTTTGATAAATCTTCCCCTTGTTTAGGGTGATGGAGCAAGAATAAAGAATCCTTTAAACTCGGCATTGTATTGTTTATTATTTTTTCAAAATAATCATCTATTATTGAGCAATTAAGAGCCTCTAAGGCTTCATTAACCCATTTCTTCATTTTGGCTTGCGTTACTCCAGAGCAAAGAGGATATATGGGTGATAAGGTTGATTCCAGAAGTGGCTTTTGCTCTTGTGTTATGAGTCGATATTCTGGATGATGCATCTCTAAGCCTTCTCTACCAACCTTTATTTCACCAAAGCATTGAATAGTTTCACCACGAACAAATGCTTGTTTTTGGTATTGGTTGAAGTGAAAAAATCTCAAAAGAATTCTATGGTTTTGATTGTCAGATAGATAACAGAGTAACTGTCTATGTCTTGAAGGTATAACTTCAATCCTATCAATTGATGCCTCAATTAGAGACTCATCACTAATCTTAGCATCCGAAAGCTGAGTGATAGTAGTTTTATCCTGATAACGACTTGGAAGATGAAAAATTAAATGCTCAAGGGAATGAATTCCAAGCTGATTTAATCTATCAGAAGTTTTCTGTCCTAACCCACTAATCGAAATGATTGGATCAGAGAGAGATGCCATCAATTAGAAACTGTATGAATCTGAATTGATTACCATTACACCATCCATTTCAACACCAACGCCTTTTGGGAGAGCACTTACACCAATTGCTGCTCTTGCAGGGTAGGGCTCGGTAAAGTAAGTTGCCATGATTTCATTTAAGACAGCAAAATTACTTAGGTCAGTCAAAAAGATGTTAAGTTTAACAATATCACTAACGGTCCCTTTAGATGCCTCACACATAGCAGTTAAGTTCTTAAAAACCTGATGAATCTGCTCTTCAATACCACCTTCAACAACCTCCATAGTTTCAGGAACGAGCGGGATTTGACCTGATAGATAGATTGTTACACCTCCAGTAACAGCTACAGCTTGAGAATATATACCAATAGCTGCTGGAGCTTTTTCGGTTGAAATAATGTTCTTTTTCATGATGATAGTTTGAAGTAATAAATACGTTTTATTATATTCTGGATCGTTGTTTCTTTGGAGAACTCTTTAATAGTTATTGCTTAGACCCAATAACATCATATTTAATATTCCAAATTACTAATCCAGCAATAATAGATAAAATTAATGAAAAAAGTAAGGAGGCATTGTAATTATTATATTGATCAAATAGCCATCCAGCTAGAGAGGGTGCTAAGAGTCCTGCAGCACCCCAAGCAGTAAAGACCTTTCCATAAACCTTAGCTGATAAATCATTTCCAACAAGATGGTTAACTAGTGTTGGGTATATTGCAATAATTGCTCCATACAGTGATGCAATGAGAACTAACAAGATAAATAGTAAACTTACACTTGTCATCATTGCTAGACTAAAGATAGCAATAGAATTAATAATGAGGATCACTAAAAGTGGGCGCTTACATCCAAATTGATCTACAAGCCAACCAGCACATAATCCTGCGATTCCNCTTCCAAGTGACATTATTGATATAGCAGTAATTGAAAGTCCAACTGATCCTCCAAAAGAGATAATCAATGGAACTGCATGTGCAATTGTCATTAGACCAGCAAAAACTCCTAAAAAATAACCAAACCAAAGTTTTAGAATTTTTGGACTTGTAGAATTTTTTTTGTTTGAAATAACTTCACCTTTTTTTAGTTTCACTCTGGAAGACATGAATAAGAATAAGGCAATAATTACAACAATAGAAATTGATCCTATAACAATCATGTATCCATTTTCAAATCCAAAATAATTAAAGAAAATTGGAAAAAAAACTGAAAAAATAACAGCACCAAATGCATAAGAAGCGGTCACTAGACCGAGTGTGAATCCCAGCTTATTTTTATCAGTTACTGAAGATGCAATATGCAGTGAGAGTCCATAACCTACACCACTCGAAAATCCAAAAAAAATACCATATCCAATTAGCCACCCAATCAAGGTTCCTGAATTTGAAAAAAATAGGCCAATAATTGGCAAAATTGCCATTAATGAAATTAACTTAACTGTTGAAAATTTGCGATAGAGAATATGACCAACATAAACTGCTAGTGTGCCATTAACAAGTGCAGTTGAATAAATTAGGCTGGAGGACATTCGGCCTACATTCGTTTGCAGTTCAATCCCTTCAATTAGAGTACTAAATGCATGGANACTNCCCATAACAAAGGTAATTAAAAGGCAGGCGATTAAAGCAAGTANTCTTCCCTTTTTATTAATGATGTCTTGAGCATTCATTTATGAAAATATACATTAAATGNAAATNATCTAACTAAATTAAAGATACACTTAATGAGGAGTAATGCCGCGAATTTTTTCTGATCGACGGCGAAGAAGTTCAAGAGTGGAAAGTAAGACAATAGAGAAAATTACAAGAATGGTTGCTGCAGCAAGAATGGTTGGGCTTATCTCATTGCGAATTCCAGACCACATCTGTCTTGGAAGAGTGTACTGATCAGGTCCACCTACAAAGAGCACAATAACCACCTCATCAAAAGACGTAATAAATGCAAATAGCCCACCTGCAATTACTCCAGGGGCAATAAGTGGGGCCTGAATTTTGAAAAAATTCCTTAACGGTGAACCCCCTAAGCTTGATGCAGCGCGAAGTAGGTTGTTATCAAATCCAGATAGTGAAGCTGTAACCGTTATTACAACAAATGGTATTCCTAAAATAGTATGAGCAATAATCAGGCCTGTTAATGTTGCCACAAGGTTTACCTTAGCAAAAAAGAAAAACATTCCAGCAGCAGTAATAATAAGTGGGACGATCATTGGAGAAATCATGAGCGCCATTATTACTCGATTAAAAGGCATGTGTCTATTGGATAAACCAAGGGCCGCTAAGGTCCCTAAAACACTAGCGAAGAAGGTTGCAAAAATTGCAATGATAGCACTATTTTTAAAGCCAATCATCCATCTATCTGTACAGACGGTTGTTCCTGAATTAGCAGAACAAATTCCAAATAGCTCTTTATACCAGCGAGTTCCATAACCATCAAAGTTAAAGGACCAAGTCTCAAAGCTAAAGAATTTCATTTCAGAAGTGAATTGAAGGAAAACTGAATTATTAAAGGATAGTGGAATAACAACAATGAGCGGTGCAACTAAGAAAAATAAGACAAGACCACAAAAAACCCTATAGGTATAGAACCAAAGTTTTTCTCGAGGTGTTGTATAAGTAGGAAATTTCATCGTCAACCCATTTTTAAATTATCAAGGCCAATAAGTCTGTCATAGGCCCAATACAGAATCAGTACTGCAGTTAGGAGGATTGCTCCCATTGCAGCAGCAAGACCCCAATTCAATGTCCTTTGCATCTCACGCGCAACAAAGTTACCAATCATTATTCCGTCTTTTCCACCCACTAGCTCAGGTGTTATATAGTAACCAATTGCCACAATAATACTAATATGCAGCCTGCACCAATACCTGGAACAGATTGTGGCATATAAACACGAATAAAGGCCCATGTTGGTGTAGCCCCAAGATTTTGCGCTGCCTTCATATAGCTTGGAGGAATACCCTTCATGACGCTATAGATTGGCAAAATCATAAATGGCAGAAGTACTTGTGTCATTACGATAATAGTTCCAGTAAAGTTATACATCATGGGTATTCGATCTTCATCACTAAAACAAAGATCAATATTGGTAGCACCAAAAAATGGCAGGTTTACCATTCCCTCAAAGCAAGGCAGAATGTTGATTAAAGTATCATTCACAACTCCATTTTGCTGAAGCATAATCATCCAAGCTACAATTCTTACTAGGAGCGATGTCCAAAAAGGCATTAACACGCATATCATTAATAGATTTGAGGTTCTCATTGGAAGTGTCGCAAGTAAATANGCAACTGGGTAGGCAAGNAGTAAACAAAAAAGCGTCACCATTAAACTTACTTTGAGCGTTCTAAGCCAAATCGTATTATAAATTTTTAAATACTCGGCCTTTTGAACGATATTTTTATNAGCGTCATACCTTAGGTCAACAGCATTGAGATAATAGCCCATTGTNTAAGGNTCTTTCATNGGNCCTAGTGACTGCCAGAATTCAACTTTAGCCCAGCGCTTATCTCTTTTTATCATCTTTTCTTTGAAGGGTGCTTCCCACTTAAAAGGTTTAACTTCTTCCTTTGATTTTTTATCAACCTTTANAGCTTCTTTAACTGTTTTATTTATTAAACTNTTCCATCCAGANTACTCATAAGTCATTCGAGTTCCTGATCTTCCAAGTAAATTTTTACCAATGACATTACCTTCACTATCTTGGATTTTTATTGTTGTTCTAATATCGTTAATAACTGCAGCAAACATTTCTTCACTAGGAAGTTGGGATTTATCTTCCCATTCTTCATACTGAGCAAATGTCTGTGGGAATGCTTCATTAATTTTGATGTCATCAATACTCCTAGATAGTAGCGAACCTATAGGGGCTACGAACATAAATAATAAGAATGATAGTGGTGCTAGGATTAATAGAAAAGAACGAATTTTCGTTCGACGTAAGGATTTTCTAAGGCTATCTTTAAGGGGTACCCCATCATTCGTCAGTAATTGTCCCTGAGAATTTATTGTGGAAGTATCACTCATAAAAAAACCTATATTTATAAAATTTTAGTCTAAGGTAAAAAAAATAAAAAACAGGTCAGTAAGTAATACCGACCTGTTTTTTTTAAACGAGATTAAATAAATAAGCTCGTTTTAGGTTAGCTACTTATTGAGCCATCCAAGCTGCATAACGATCATTTATTGCTTGACCACTATCTGCCCAGAAATCAGGATTTGCAAGAATACCACCTGCCATATGCTCAGGAGTATTAGGCATGTGTTCCATAATGCTTACACCAGTATTGAACCATGGCTCACCTGCTTGCATAATATCAAGACCAGATGTACGCATAGGACCATAGTTAATCCATTTAGCTTGATCTGCTTGCGCCTGTGAACTAGAAGCATGTACTAAAAAGTGCATAGCTGCAGCTCGGTTTGGAGCACCTTTAAGAAGAACTAACCATTCCTCTTCAAGCACTTGTCCATCCCATACAGTAACGTAATCTGCACCATCATTTAGAACAGCACCACCGATACGACCGTTATAAGCTAGTGACATTGAAACTTCACCAGAATTAACTAAATCAAGTGGCTTTGAACCTGCAGACCAAAATACTACGTGATCTTTGATTGTATCAAGTTTAGCAAAAGCACGATCTTGTCCTGCTTGAGTACCTAGTACATCATAGATATCCTCAATAGCAACTCCGTCAGCATACAACGCCATCTCTGTTATTGCACTAGCCCAAGTGTGGATACCACGCTTGCCTGGGAACTTTTCTACGTCAAAGAAGTCTGCCATAGTTGCTGGTTGATCACCTGAGAAGGCATCAGCCTTATGGAAAGGTACGTATGACCACCAAATTTGCGGAACTACGCAATCATTTGGAACAGGTACCATTGTATCATCATCCATTGATACGCCAGTAGGCGAAGGTAGGAACATGCTACGATCTAGCTCTTCGAAAAGACCTTCATCACAACCAATACGAGCATCAGATGCTAGTACGTCAACAATATCCCATTGAACGTTACCTGATTCAACTTGTGCACGAACCTCACCCAAGCCACCATTGTAACTGATCATATTTACATTACCACTTGAGTAAGTATCAACATAAGCTTTTTGTTGTGAAGCTGAATAGCCACCACCCCAAGAAACTAAAGTTACATCTGCTTGCGCAGCACCAGCCAACATTGCTGTTGAAATAGCACCAGCTACCAGAGTTTTTGTTATTACATTTTTCATATATTTCTCCTAAAGTTAAATCTAAACTCTATCCATCAAGAGCTAGACAGTCTTCCGACATCCAACCAATATCTACTTGCTTGCCTTGTTTAAGGTCAACATTATCGATTGAGTTTGGAATTTTGACGATGAAATCGTCGTGTCCACACACACTAAAGCGGGTGCGAATATGGTCGCCATGGTAGATCAATTCTTCTACCTTAGCGGAATATGTGTTTGGTGTTTTGCCTTTTGAGGGTTTAACTATTATGCGCTCTGGACGTAATGAAAGTGTGGCGCGATCACCAACCTTATTTACATTTACCTGAGTTGCAATAACAATATCACCTGAATCAGTTTTTATAGTAGCTTTTCCAGCTTTGATTGCTTCAACAGTTCCCATTAGTCGGTTGTTTTCTCCAATAAAGTTTGCAACAAATGCATTTTCAGGTTTCTCATAAAGATCTTCTGGAGAGGAGCATTGAAGAACTACACCATCATCAAATACTGCAATTCGATTAGACATTGTTAGCGCTTCTGTCTGATCATGGGTGACGTATACAACTGTTAATCCAAGACTCTCGTGTAGATGTTTAATTTCATATTGCATTTGCTCTCTTAGATTTTTATCGAGAGCGCCTAGGGGCTCATCCATTAAAACTAAGTCAGGATCAAAGACAAGAGACCTTGCTACAGCAACTCTTTGTTGTTGACCACCAGATAATTGCATAGGCCTTCTATTTCCAAAATCTCCAAGTTGAACCATATCAAGAGCGCGATTAACTTTTGCTTCTCTTTCAGTTTTACCAAATTTACGAACTTCCAGAGGAAAAGCTAGATTCTCTGCAACCGTCATATGTGGAAATAATGCGTAGTTCTGAAAAACCATACCAATACCTCGCTTGTGAGGTGGGACATTATTTATTGGACTGCCTTTAAGATAGATCGTGCCATTTGTGGTAGGTTCAAAACCAGCAAGCATCATAAGACAAGTAGTTTTACCTGAGCCTGAAGGACCTAGCATCGTAACAAACTCACCAGGAGCAACATCTAAGTTGAAATCTTTTACTACAAGAATTTCACCATCATAACTTTTTTGTACTTTTTCAAATTTTACTAGTGGTTCCGATTCACTCATAAATTAACTTTTTTTTAAAAAATAAATTTCAAAAAAATGGTTTTAAACCACTCTTTTCTTTGTTTCTATAGAAAAAAATCTTAGAATTTAAATAACATTAATATAAAAATTAAAGAGTTTAAATTGGACTTAAAATAACTATAGTACGTTTAATTCAAATTGAAATATACCATATTGTCTTGTTTTGGTGTTTCTAATGTTGATATTGCAAAATACAAAATATCATATTATGACATGATTAAATTTCAAATAAGAAAGGGTATTCTAATTAGAAAATGCAATGTGCATAAATTAATAGAGTTTGATGGTGCCCGGAGCCGGAATCGAACCGGCACGGCCGTTAAAGCCGCAGGATTTTAAGTCCTGTGTGTCTACCAATTTCACCATCC
>JGI26060J43896_10000266_pt1 | contig 18889 bp, 20 predicted proteins | sample MarorgKNORR_S2LV_6_FD_43896 | JGI IMG/M metagenome (IMG submission 43896) | reverse complement strand
ATTGAGACTCAAGCTGGAGATGTATCTGCATTTGTTCCAACAAATGTAATTTCTATTACAGATGGACAAATTTTCTTGGAGACAGACTTATTTAATTCAGGAATTCGCCCAGCTATTAATGCAGGTCTTTCAGTTTCTAGGGTTGGTGGTGCAGCGCAAACTAAAGCAATTAAAAAGCTTGGAGGTAGTATCCGTCTTGACTTAGCACAGTATCGTGAATTAGCAGCCTTTGCTCAGTTTGCATCTGATCTTGATGCAGAAACTAAAGCGCAGATTGATAGAGGAATTCGNGTGACTGAATTAATGAAACAGGCACAGTATTCACCTCTAAATGTTGCTGAAACGGCAACCTCACTTTTTGCAGCTAACTCTGGTGCACTNGATGATGTTGAGGCAAATAAGGTTGTTGCATTTGAAGCAGCACTTCTTGCTTATATGAACACAAGCCAGACAGAATTGATGACTACTATTAATGAATCTGGTGACTACAGTGATGATATAGCAGCAAAACTTCAGGCTGCTATAGATGACTTTAAAGCTAATAATACTTGGTAGAAAGATATGGCAGTAGGTAAGGAAATTAGAACACAAATCGCGAGTATTAAAAATACTCAGAAGATTACTTCGGCCATGGAAATGGTTGCAGCTTCTAAGATGAAAAAGGCACAAGATAGAATGCTTGCTTCTCGACCTTATGCTGAAAAAATTCTTAATGTTATTGGACATCTGACTCATGCTAACTCTGAGTTTAAGCATCCATATATGACATCTTCAGAAGAAAAAAAGCGTGTAGGAATTATTGTTATCTCTAGTGATAGAGGTCTTTGTGGTGGTTTAAATACTAACTTATTTAGAAGCCTTTTGAAAGATATAGCAACTTTGCAATCAGATAAAGTTGAGGTTGAACTTTGTACGATTGGTAAAAAAGCGACTTCATTTTTTAAAAATACTGGACTTAAAATTAACTCTATTCTTACTGATATTGGTGACAAGCCTCAATTTGATGATCTTTTAGGCACTATTAAAGTAATGCTTGATCGTTATGATTCAGGCGACATTGATCAGATTATGATTGCTTATAATAGTTTTGCAAGTGCAATGACGCAAGTGCCAACTGTTAAGCAAATTGTACCAATGGAAGTTACTGATGAAAAAAGTAAGGATCACCATTGGGATTATATATATGAACCAGATGCAGAGAGTGCGTTAAGTGCCCTGCTTGTGAGGTATATCGAAGCATTAGTGTATCAAGGAATTGTAGAAAATATTGCTTGTGAGCAATCTTCTAGAATGATTGCGATGCACAGCGCAACAGAAAATGCTGGTGATATGATTGATGACTTACAATTAATTTATAACAAGGCAAGGCAGGCAGCTATTACTCAGGAAATCTCTGAGATTGTAGCCGGTGCTGCTGCCGTTTAAAGATTTAAAATAAGGAAAAGCAAATGAGTATAGGCAAAATTACACAAATTATTGGAGCGGTTATTGATGTTGAGTTTCCATCTGATTCAATACCTAAAGTTTACAATGCACTTCATGTCACTAAAGCGAACCTTACATTGGAGGTTCAGCAACAGCTTGGTGATAATGTCGTTAGAACTATCGCTATGGGTGGATCTGAAGGACTTCAGCGAGGTCTAGAGGTAACTAACACTGGTAAGGCAATTACTGTCCCAGTTGGCACTAAGACACTTGGACGTATTATGAATGTCCTTGGAGAGCCAATTGATAATGCTGGTGAAATTGGTCAAGAAGCTGATTGGGAAATTCATCGTTCGGCGCCTGCATATGATGAGTTAGCTCCTGCAACAGAATTACTTGAAACAGGAATTAAGGTAATTGATTTAGTTTGCCCATTTGCAAAAGGCGGTAAGGTAGGACTTTTTGGTGGAGCTGGTGTTGGAAAGACAGTAAATATGATGGAGCTTATTAGAAATATTGCCATCGAGCACTCAGGCTATTCAGTATTTGCAGGCGTTGGTGAGAGAACCCGTGAAGGTAATGACTTCTATCATGAAATGAAGGACTCTAATGTATTAGATAAGGTGTCGCTAGTTTATGGACAGATGAATGAGCCTCCGGGAAACAGACTTCGTGTTGCACTTACTGGACTTACAATGGCTGAATATTTCCGTGATGAAGGACGTGACGTTCTTTTATTTATTGATAATATTTACCGTTATACGCTTGCTGGAACAGAAGTTTCTGCGCTTTTAGGGCGTATGCCATCTGCGGTTGGTTATCAGCCTACACTTGCATCTGAAATGGGTGCACTTCAAGAAAGAATTACATCCACTAAAACTGGCTCTATTACTTCGATTCAAGCGGTGTATGTCCCTGCAGATGACTTAACTGACCCTTCTCCAGCTACAACATTTGCTCACTTGGATGCGACTGTAGTTCTGTCTCGCCAAGTTGCTGAGCTTGGTATTTATCCTGCTGTAGACCCGCTTGACTCAACTTCTCGTCAGCTTGATCCTCTAGTTGTTGGACAAGAACACTATGATGTTGCTAGAGGTGTTCAGGGCGTACTTCAGCGTTATAAAGAATTGAAAGATATTATTGCGATTCTTGGTATGGATGAGCTATCTGAAGAAGATAAGCAGACCGTTTCTCGCGCTCGTAAGATCCAAAAATTCTTATCACAACCGTTCTTTGTTGCAGAGGTATTTACTGGATCTCCTGGAAAGTATGTATCTTTGAAGGACACTATTTCTGGTTTTAAAGCTATTCTTGATGGTGAGCATGACGCAATACCTGAACAAGCATTCTATATGACCGGATCTATCGAAGAAGTTAAAATAAAGGCGTCGGAGGCATCGTAAATGGCAGTAATACATGTTGATGTAGTTTGCGCAACTGAGGAGATATACTCAGGGGAGGCAAAGTGTGTGTTTGCGCCAGCTACAATGGGTGAGATTGGCGTGTACCCTATGCATGTTCCTTTGATAAGTACTCTTAAACCCGGTGAGGTGAGAGTAGAAACAGAGAATGGTGTTGAGTCTATTTTTGTTTCTGGAGGTATCATTGAGGTTCAGCCTGATACCGTTACAATATTTTCTGATACAGCAATTCGTGCAGATGACTTAGATGAGTCAAAGGCTCTTGAAGCGAAAAAGCGTGCTGAAGAAGCGATGTCTAATTCTCAGACGGAACAAGATATTTCAACTACTCAAGCGGCGCTTGCTGAGTCAATGATGCAGCTTCAAATGATCTCTAAGATGAGAGGGAAAAAGCGCTAAGGCGCTTTAAAGAGCACAGACTGAAAATTTACAATCCTGTTATTCGCAACTTCCACGCCTTCTTCATGAAGGCGTTTTATTTTGAGATGGATATCATCTGCAAAACCCCCAAGATCTCCATTTGATTTAACTACTCTGTGACAAGGTACTTTTGGAGCAAATGGATTTTTATTCATAGCATTTCCAACTGCTCGATGAGCTAAAGGTCGGCCTATCATTGTAGCAAGACCCCCATATGAAATTACTTTCCCTGGAGGAATTTTTTTTAAGGCCTCATAACACTGAGATTGAAAAGGTGTCATTTTATAAAAGTTTGTATTAAGTCATCATATTTATTTTGCGATTTCAGTATGAAGTTGCATACTTCTCGAACTGCTCCATCACCTCCCCTCTTTTCAGTAACTAGAAGCGCATAATCCTTTACGATATCTTGAGCATTTGAAACAGCAATCGGAAGCGCAATCTTTGTCATAACAGGAAGATCAATAATGTCATCTCCAACATATGCAGACTCACTTAAACTAATCGATAATTTTTCGGTTAAATCTTTTAGAGCAATGCTTTTATCAAGGACACCATGATAATGATGTTTGACCCCCAAACCATCAAGTCTATGCGCTGCTGACTTTGTACTTCGTGCAGTAATTACTGCAACCTCTATTCCAGATAATTGGAGTAATTTAATACCAAGACCATCTTGTGAATCAAATTTTTTATGCTCTACTCCATCATCGTTAAAATAGATGCCGCCATCAGTTAAAACACCATCAACATCAAGTATTAAAAGTTTGATTCCTTTAGCAATNCTTTCAGCTTTTTTATTTGATTTCATTAAGCGAAGNTATCCGTTAATTTTTTTGTTAATGTAAACTTGTTGAGCTATTGATAGAACATTATTTGTAACCCAATACAATACTAATCCTGAAGGGAACCATAAGAAAAATACAGTAAATACAACTGGTAACATCATCATTATTTTTGCTTGAATTGGATCTGCAGGTGGTGGGTTGAGTCTTTGTTGGAACCACATGGATGCACCCATAATTAATGGTAATATAAAGTATGGGTCTTTTGCAGCAAGGTCTGGTAAATATAAAAATGGAGTTTGTCTTAGCTCAACCATTTCAATTAGAACCCAATAGACAGAAATGAAAACTGGAATTTGGACAAGAATAGGAAGGCAACCTGCAGCTGGATTAATTTTTTCTGTTTTGTAAAGCTCCATGGTTTTTTTACCAATTTTTTGTTTATCACCCTCATACGTTTCTTTGATTTTCTGAAGCCTTGGCGCCAGTTTTTTCATTCCTGCCATTGAGCGGAATGATTTCTCAGAGAGCTTATAAAAAGCAAGCTTAATAGCTAAGGTCAAGAGGACTATAGAAATAGCCCAGTTTTGAACAAAACTGTATATCCAATGGAGAAATACTGATAATGGTTTCGCNACAATAAATAGGAATCCATAGTCCACAGTTTTATCAAGGCCTGGAGCAAGTAACTCGAGACGAACATGTTCTTTTGGTCCAATATAGAGCTGATTTTTCCCAAGTGTTGAAGATGAGCCAGCCAGAATTCTTTGACTTGGATTAACCGTTGTTAGGAGATAATTATCTCTGCTAGTTTTAGTTGAATAAGTGTGTTTCTCATTTTCAGAAGGTATCCATGCTGCAAAAAAGTAATGCTGAATCATCGCTGCCCAACCACCTAATGAAGTTGTTTTAGGGTTAGAATCAAACTCATCAAAATCAATTTTTTCAAAAACCTCTTCATCATTATATATTGCGCCACCATTAAAGTTTTGCATGCCCATAGCAAAACCACTGGATTCTATTAAGTTCCCATGAGCTAGTTGCGTGTAACTACTTACTGTTTTATCTTCATTACTATTATTAGTGACATCATAATCAACTTCAATAATGTAGCTGTTAGGTTTAAAGTGATAATTTTTTATAACCTGGATGCCATTATCTCCAGTCCAGCTTAGAGGAACAATCAATTCACTATCACCTTCTAGAAAATACTCTTTTCTGTTAGAGGTAAATTCAGATTGATGTGTTGGCATTTGATCAGCCGGTATTAGACCACTCTGAGCATGAAAAATACTACCTGCAGAGTTGCTAAGTAATTGAAATCTTGCTTCCGAATTTAACTCATTTGGATAATCATTTAAATAAGCGTTAATTATAGTTCCGCCTTTATGAGAAATTTCGACAGTTAAAAGGTCAGTAACAACTGTGGTGAAAGCGCCTTGAATGTTGCTACCACTTTCCATTATTGGAGCGTTATCTTCAATTGTAGATTCTGAAACAAGTGGAACATCGCTTGCCTTGGGAATATCAATTGCATCATCTTGAGAGTCAACGCCAACTATAGCTGTCTTGGAAACTACATTTCCATTGGCATCAATGGCTTGAGTAATCTCCCACTTATCCCATAGAATAAATATAGTTAAGAAAATTGCAACAAAGAGAAAGATTTTTTGAGTATTCATTAGTTTAACTATTAGTTATTCAAATTATTTTTTTGGAACTGGATCAAATTTGGCTTCAGTCCAGGGGTGGCATTTACTTATTCTTTTTGCACCGAGCGCAACCCCTTTTATTGCCCCATGATATTTTATTGCATCAAAAGTATATTCTGAACATGAAGGAATATGACGGCAGTTATTGCCCAGTAATGGACTAATAAGCCACTGGTATAGTTTAATTATTGGCAGAAGAATGTACTTCATTGAATTTTAGTTCTGCTATTAGTATCTTTCATCAACTTAAGAAGATCTTTTGTTATTAATGCATTATTGATAGTCACTGTTTTTTTAACCATAATAATAAAGTCAAGCGACTCCAATTCATTTCTACTCTTTCTAAAGGTTTCTCTTGCTAAACGCTTAAAAAGGTTTCTATCAACCGCTCTTTTGAAAATCTTTTTGGATATAGCAAGACCTAACCGAGAACTAGAGTTTCCTGAATCACTCACTATTAGTTTCCAATACTTACTTTGTGAATGTGTACCATTTTGAAAAATGTCAGCGTAATCACTAGCTTTCGTTATGCGCACACATTTAGCGAGCGAGCTCGTCATGATATTAAGCGGCTAAGCGTTTGCGCCCTTTTTTTCTTCGAGCACTTAATATAGCACGTCCAGAACGAGTCTTCATTCTAGCTCTGAAGCCATGGTTGCGCTTGCGTTTGAGTACGCTTGGTTGGAATGTTCTTTTCATATTGAATATCTACTAACAAAAAATTGGTGAAATTTTACCACACTTGGCCTAGCGAGGTTTATTTGTTAAATTTGTGTGTTTAAGTTTATTCCAGAGTTAATTAGCCCCAATCTTTATAAAGATGTGGATAATGTCAGATAAATAACTAACTAATTCATATACAGTTCAGTAGTAACTCAAAAAAAGTGGTTGAAAAAAAAATACTCGCCCACAAGTAGTAATTATTCTATCCCTCCCTTTTTATTGGGAGTACTGTATGGATTGTTTTGTGATAAATGTATTAATTTGAAGAGGCTTTATGACTAATAATATTCTTGATGTTCTCACCTTTATGTTTGATTTCCTTTTTGAGTCTGCTGAGCAAGATTCATCTCAAGAGCTGGATGATGATCTTTTAAAGTCTCATTTATCAGACGCTGGCTTTGATTCTGATCGCATCGAAAAAGCACTCGTTTGGTTGGAGAATATTGCAGCTCTCCAAGATGGCAAGATTGCAAGTTTTGATACGCTTCATAATTCAATGCGCATATACAGTCAACATGAAAAAAGTAAGCTTGATGCTAAGGCTAGGGGTTTTATAATGTTCATGGAAAACATGGGCCAACTTAATGCTAGCCAAAGAGAAATAGTAATTGACCAGGTGATGTCTCTTGAAGATTCCAAACTTACCATTGATGATTTGAAGTGGGTTGTTATGATGGTAATTGGAAATAGTGCTGAGGCTGGTGTGCCTTCACAGTGGATTGAATCTATTGTGTTTAATGATGATAACCCTACTTTTCAGTAGGATTTTTGATGTCAAAGAATCTTGTTATTGTCGAGTCCCCGGCGAAAGCAAAAACAATTGAAAAATTTCTAGGCCCTGACTATGTTGTTAAGTCAAGTATTGGCCATATTAGGGATATGCCTAAGAAGGATATGGGTGTTGATATTGAAAATAACTTTCAGCCAACATACGCAATTAGTGCCGACAAAAAGAAAGTAGTAGCAGATCTAAAGAAGTCAGTTAAGACAGCAACAAAAATATACCTAGCGACTGATGAGGATAGAGAGGGTGAGGCAATAGCTTGGCATTTACAGCAGGCATTATCATTGGCAGAAGACACACCTCGTATTGTTTTTCATGAAATTACTAAGGGTGCTATCACTAAAGCAATTAGTAATCCAAGAACAATTAATACTGACTTAGTAAATGCTCAACAGGCAAGGCGAATTATAGATCGCTTGGTTGGCTTTGAGATATCACCAGTACTCTGGAGAAAGATTTCAGGGGCTCGTTCTGCTGGGAGAGTTCAATCACCAGTTGTTCGTTTAGTTGTTGAAAGAGAGCGTGAAATTTCAACTCATAAACCTACTAGTTCCCATAAAATTAAGGCTTCTCTAAGCAATCAAGATGGTGAGACTCTTGAGGTTCGACTTAGTGAAGATTTTAAATCAAAAGAAGATGCTCTGGCTTTTGTAGAAAGTATTCTAGGTTCAACTATAAAGGTAAACTCGGTTGAAACTAAGCCATCTAAGAGATCTCCTAAAGCTCCTTTTATTACTTCTACATTGCAGCAAGAGGCTTCTCAAAAGTTAGGTTTTTCTGTCAAACAAACAATGTCAATAGCTCAGAATTTGTATCGTGAAGGAGCTATTACTTATATGAGGACTGACTCCTTAAACCTTTCAGAGCTGGCAATTGATGCTGCACAAGAAGTCATAATTTCAAAGTTTGGAAAAGATCATCATCAAGCTAGAAGATATAAAACAAATTCAACAGGTGCTCAAGAGGCGCATGAGGCAATTAGGCCAACTGACTTAACAAAGCCAACAATTCCAGGTTTAGATGATCAATCAACAAAGCTTTATTCTTTAATTTATAAAAGAACCCTTGCTTCTCAAATGAGTGATGCGCAATTACTTAAGACAAAAATTAATATTAATATATCAAATCGAAGTGAGCGGTTTATAGCTGAAGGTGAGATGCTAACTTTTGGTGGCTTCCTGGAGGTTTATGATTATATGGCTGCAGATGATAAGTTACTTCCAAAAATCGAAAAAGGCGCCGCTTTATCATTAATAGATTTAACTTCAAAAGAGTCTTTTTCAAGAGCTAAACCAAGATATACAGAAGCATCATTAGTTAAAGAGATTGAGCAAATGGGCATTGGGAGACCATCGACTTTTGCCACTATGATCACTACAGTGCAAGATAGGAATTATGTAGTCAAGGACACTCGTGAAGGAATTCAGAGAGAGTATCAGCATATTGAAATTGTAGATGGTGTCATTTCAGAGTCAATTCAAACAGAGACAACTGGTGCTGAAAAGAATAAATTATTCCCTACAAATGTCGCCTATTTATTAGTGGATTTTTTAGTAAAGAATTTTAGTAATATTATTGGTTATGAGTTCACTGCTAAACTTGAAAGTAACTTTGATTTGATTGCTGAAGAGTCTAAGCCATGGGCGGGAGTAATTAAAGACTTTTATGATCCATTTCATGATCAAATTGAACTTGCTAAGGATATCTCTAGAGATGAAACTCATGGGAAGAGAGATTTAGGTGAGGATCCTGTTTCTGGAAAAAATGTTAGTGTACGCTTTGGTCGTTATGGGGCTTTTGCTCAAATTGGACATAAGGATGATGAAGAAAAACCAACATTTGCGTCACTTCGAACTGGTCAAGATATAGAAAATATAACGCTTGTTGAAGCATTAGAGTTGTTTAAAATGCCACGCACAGTAGGAGAAACAGTTGATGGTGAGACTATTAAAGCTAACTATGGGCGGTTTGGCCCCTATATTCAGTATGGCAAGAAATATGTATCTCTAAAAGAGGTTTCTCCAGAGGAGGTTTCTCTTGAGACCGCATTAGAATTAATTGCTGCTAAAGAAAAGTTTGATGCTGAAAGAATTATCAAGGTTTTTGATGATTCCGAAATTCAAGTTTTAAATGGTCGCTTTGGTCCCTATATTTGGAATGGTAAGAAACGAGGCAAGGGACAAAAAAATGTCACTGTTCAGAAGGTTTTTGGAGATAAGGCACCTTCTGACTTGACTCTTGAAGAGTGTAAAAAAGCCATTGAAGGAAAAATTAAAGCTAAAGCTAAGGCGAAGGCAAAAAAATCTAAAAAGAAAGTTGCCACTAAGAGTAAAGCATCTAAATAAAATTAATTTACGATGTTAATTGCTTGGAAAACCTTTCTAGGCTGTGAGAAAATCTATATTCTAAGAATAAAATTTTGATCTAAATGACCAATGTAAAGATTTGTGGTTTTACAAATGCTATTAATGCTAAAGAGGCAGCACTTCTTGGAGTTGATGCTGTTGGTATGGTTTTCTATGAGAAGTCACCACGAAATATTGATATTGAAAATGCTCTAGAAATTGTTTCATCTCTCCCTCCTTTTGTAAATAGAGTAGGTTTATTTGTAAATGCAAATCCAAGCTTTATTGATGAGATACTATGTGAAGTTCCAATCGATACCCTTCAGTTTCATGGCGATGAAACTGTAATTGATTGTACTCAATTCCAAATGCCCTTCATTAAGTCTGTTCGTGTATCCCAGGATACCAATGTGTCTCAAATAGCAGATGATTTTTCTATGGCAAGTGCCTTACTTCTCGATTCTTATAATCCTAGTAACTATGGTGGAACTGGAGAAGTTTTTGATTGGTCTTTAGCCTGTGTTGATATTGACTTGCCTATTATTCTTGCCGGTGGGCTTACTTCTGAAAATGTAAAAGATGCGATTAAACAGGTTAAACCTTTTGCTGTAGATGCTTCAAGTGGTGTTGAAAGTGAGCCAGGCATCAAAGATATTGATAAAATAAAGGCTTTTATTAAACAGATTCAATCATGAGTTATAACCTTCCAGATGAAAAAGGCCATTTTGATCAGTATGGCGGTGTTTTTGTAGCTGAAACTCTTATGACTGCTGTTACAGAGTTGAAAGATGCTTATGAAAAATTTAAGGACGATCCTGCATTTATTAAGGAGTTTGAGGATGACCTCAAGCACTATGTAGGTCGAGAAACTCCTCTTTATTATGCAAAAAACCTAACTGAAAAAGTTGGCGGTGCTAAGATTTATTTGAAACGTGAAGATTTAAACCATACTGGTGCTCATAAAATTAATAATACAATTGGTCAGGCTTTACTTGCAAAACGTATGGGAAAAACTCGCATTATTGCTGAAACTGGAGCTGGTCAACATGGTGTTGCGTCCGCAACAATTGCAGCTAGACTTGGTTTAGAGTGTGTTGTATATATGGGCGAACTTGATGTTCACAGACAAGCGCAAAACGTATACCGGATGAAACTTCTTGGGGCCAAGGTCGTTCCTGTTTCTGCGGGATCAAAAACACTTAAAGATGCTCTTAATGAGGCGATGCGTGACTGGGTAACTAATATTGATAATACTTACTATATTATTGGAACTGTTGCTGGACCTCATCCCTACCCAATGCTAGTTCGAGATTTTCAAAGTGTAATTGGTAAAGAGGCAAAAGAGCAATTCAATGAGCAGGTTGGTGGATTACCTGATGCAGTAATTGCCTGTGTTGGAGGTGGTTCAAATGCAATTGGACTTTTTTATCCATTTATTGAAGATAAATCAGTAAAAATTATTGGTGTTGAGGCTGGTGGGCGAGGTATTGATCTAGGCCCTGATGCACATGCAGCTCCTTTGACTGCAGGAAGTGTGGGAGTGCTTCATGGAAATAGAACTTACTTGATGGAAAATGAGGATGGTCAAATTATTGAAGGTCATTCAATATCAGCAGGTCTGGATTATCCAGGTGTCGGACCCGAACATGCCTATCTTAAAGATATTGGAAGAGCAGAGTATGTCGCTATAACGGATAAAGAAGCTTTAGAAGCCTTTCATATGCTTACTGAGGTTGAAGGAATTATCCCAGCGCTTGAACCTTCACACGCAATTGCTTATGCTGTTAAGTTAGCTAAAGAGTGGTCAAGTGATAAAACCATGATCATTAACTTATCTGGTAGAGGTGACAAGGATATGCAGACTATTGCAGAAGTTGAAGGCATAGAGTTCTAATAAGCAAATCAGATATTAAGTACTAATCCCTTAATAATTCTCTTATACTATTTATTATATAAATTAAGGTGGAGAGGTATGCAAGAAAATCAAGAGATTGATAAAGGTCGTGGACTTATATTTTCTATTTATTTGGTCGCAGTATTTCTAAACGCTTTTGTTGATTTAGGACACAAAATCATCATTCAAAATACAATCTTTATGATCTATGGTGAGCAGCAGCAGATTATCCTAACCGCTATTGTAAATGCGATGATCCTAGTTCCATTTATCTTATTATTTTCGGTCTCAGGATATCTTTCTGATAAATTTGCTAAGACTCGTATCATGCGTTATAGTGCGTTTTCTGCCGTCTTAATCACCTTGGCAATTACCTACTGTTACTACAATGGCTTGTACCAAATTGCATTTGGCTTTACCTTACTTTTAGCTACACAAAGCGCAATATATTCACCAGCAAAAATGGGCTATATTAAAGAATGTCTTAGTAAGGCTGGCTTGAGCAGGGGAAATGCCTTTCACTCTTCAGTTGTTCTGATAGCTATTCTTATGGGAACAGTATTTTTCTCATACTTATTTGAGGTTTATCTTGGTGCAATGCAGGCAACTACTCCTGAAGAGATATTAATGAAAATAGCTCCTGTAGGCTGGGTTTTGGTTGGACTTTCAATCGTTGAATTTTTAGCAACTCTGGGAACTCGCTTCTATCCTGCTAAATTAATAACCACCCAACTATCATTCACTAAACTGGTTTCTTTTAAGTACTTAACAAACAACTTTAAAGCTATGAGAAGTAATGAAATTGTTTGGTATTCTATTTTAGGTACCGCAATATTTTGGGGTATGTCACAAAATCTAGTGGCAGTTATACCAGCGCATGCAAAAGTAAATTTTGGAGTTGAAAGCCCACTAATGGTAAATGCAATGCTAGCCTCTTCTGTAGTTGGAATAATGATTGGGGCCTTCTTATCTGGAAGAAAAAGTCTAAATTTTATCCGCATAAATAATATTTATACAGGCTCAATTATGATTACAGTTTGTGCAATTCTAGTTCCGGTAATTTCAAGTCTGAGCTTTATTCCAAATTCAACTGCCCTAATTCTAGTAACCTCAGTTATTCTTTTGTTTGGCGTTGGGGCGGGGATGATGATTATTCCACTAAATGCATTGATGCAAGCCCATTCTCCTGAAGATAGGCTTGGAAGTATGTTGGCAGGTAAAAATTGGCTTCAAAATATTGCTATGATTTCCCTTTTAATATTTACCATGTTCCTTGCAAGTCAAAATTTTGGTAGTGAATTTATACTTTACTTTAATGCCTTTATTGCAGTCGTNGGTTTTGGTATTGTCCTTAAAAAACTCAAAACTATTCTTTAGACGTGAGACAACTGGTAGGTTTATTATTATTTGGGTGGCGCTATCGACTCAAAGTTTCTGGCCTGGATAATCTTCCAAAAAATGGGCCTGTACTGCTTCTGGGCAATCACATTAGCTTTATAGATTTTGCTTTAATTCAGTGGAGCACCCCAAGAACAATTCGCTTCGTTGTTCATGATGACTATTATAGAAAACCAGTTTTTAATTGGATTTTAAGAGGAGTCGGTGCTGTATCAATAAGGCCTGAGAGTAGTCGAAATGCAATGCAAAGTATTGTAACCCTGTTAAATGATGACTGTGTTGTTGGTTTGTTTCCTGAAGGCCATATCTCAACAACTGGTAAATTAAGTGATTTAAAAAGAGGCTTTGAAAAAATATTAGCCGAATCTAAAGATAACGTTTCTGTAGTTCCTTTTGCAGTTAATAATATGTGGGGCAGTTTTTTTTCTAAGGCTCCAAGGTCTATTAAAAAGAACAAAAAATTTAGCTTTCGCAGAGAGATTCATGTATGTATTGGAGAGAGCCTTGATTCCAAGACTAACAGAGTGGAGGTAAAAAAAGCTATTGGCAATTTACTTTTTTAATGCTAATATTAGACCTAACTATTAATAAATATTAGGGATTTATAATGAAAAAAATTGTTGTAGTCGGTGCTACTGGAAAGTTAGGCAAAGAGGTTGTTGAAGGACTTGAGGCTGATTATGAGGTTATTCGAGCTAGCCGCTCAGGCCCTGATTTGAAAATTGATGCTTTTGATTTTGAAAGTGTGAGTGATGTTTTTTCATCTATAGGTTCTTTTGATGGACTTGTCTCTTGTATTGGAACGGCACCCTTTAAGCCTTTTGATGAGTTATCAATGGAAGACTTCGCGAGTGGCTTATCAACTAAATGTTTAAGTCAGTTAAACCTTGCTAAAGCAGCAATCCCATTCTTAACTGAAAATGGATCAATCACATTGACAAGTGGCATTATTGGTGATGAGCCAATTTTGGGTGGGGCAGTTGCAGCAGCAGCTAATGGTGCCCTTAATATGTGTGTTTCAATCCTTGCAGCAGAGTATGCAGGTAAGTTAAGAATTAATATTGTCTCCCCATCTATAATCGAAAACTCTGTCGANCACTACGGGATGCTATTTGATGGGTTTGAACCAACGTCAAAGGAAAGTATTATCCAAGCATATAGAAGAACAATTTCTGCCCCTATAAGTGGCCGCGTNNTNTGTCAAACTAGATCTCTTTAAAATTTATCACCAACTGCACGATTAAGCCCATCTGGTTTTGGCAGTTCTTTGTGNGCCTCATAAACCATTGACATTCTTTTTAAAACATCATCATTAGGTAAGCTAGCAGCTCGAGTATTAAGATCAACATGAATTAGCATATGTTCAGCTGTTGCTAGTAATCGATCACTCTCATGATAAAGCCAATGAAATAGGTGTAGTTTTTTATTTTCTCCAAAGATAACCTGTGTTTTTGAATAAATTTTTTCACCAATTAACACTTCATCTAAATGTCGAATATGAGTTTCTACTGTAAAGTAAGATCCAATACTAGAAATATAATCTTCGTCGGCACCAACAATAGCCATCATTTCTGTCGTTGCTTCTGAAAAGCATTCAAGGTAGCGAGACTCAGTCATATGCCCATTATAATCAACCCATTCTTTTGGAATTTTTGTTTCGAAAGTGAGTAAAGGTTGAGTTCAAATCAAGTTTTGAGAATTCTATTTTCGATTTTGGATTTGATAGTCTCTCATCAAAATCTTTAAGGATATTTCCAGCTCCCCATCGATTATTTTTTAGCACTTTTAAAAAATCAACCAAGTTATCATCACGTTTTTGCATCAATTCATCAATGCTATATTGACCTGATTGCAAATCAGATTGATTGGATACCTTATCTATTAGTTCATCTGTAAATTCGGGAACATCGGTAAGATGAGTCCAAGGCCATTCAAGGCATGGACCAAATTGGGATATGAAATGACGCATGCCAGCATCACCTCCAGCCAGCCTATAGGTTTCGAAAAGCCCCATCTGTGCCCAGCGAAGTCCAAATCCATAACGAATGGCATCATCAATTTCTTCAGTAGTAGCCACATTATCATTGACTAGCCACAGCGCCTCTCTCCATACTGACTCAAGAAGTCTATCTGCAATAAACGCTGGGATTTCTTTTTTAATATGAAGGGGGAACATACCAATAACGCTAAGAATATTACTTGTTTCTTCAATTACTTTTTTAGAGGTTTTTTCACCACCAACCATCTCTACTAGTGGCAGAAGATAAACTGGATTAAAAGGATGGGCAACTAAGAGTCTGTCAGGATGTGACATCTGAGCTTGTAAATCTGAAGGCAGAATTCCAGAGGTTGATGAGGCAATAATGACTTCACTATTGCTACTTGATTCAATTTCATCATAAACAGATTGCTTGGCAGAAAGTCTTTCTGGAACGGCTTCAATAATTAATTTTGCAGATCTTGCAACTTCTGAGACTGAGCTTGAGAATGAAAGAGTGCCCTTTTTAGGCAGATCAGATCTGAGCAATTTTTTATATGATCGCTCAGCATTTTTAACAACTTTGTCTACATTTGCAGGTGCTTCTGTAGATGGGTCATAGACATAAACATCAATTCCATTTAACAAAAATCTAGCTATCCATCCACTACCAATAACACCTGCGCCAATAACGCCTGCAGACTTAATACTTTTCATAGCTATCCCCAGCGCTTAACCAACTTCAAATTATCACGAACTTGTTGTGGCCCCAAAATTGAACAACCCATACCTTCAGCAGTTTGCACTGCTTTTTTAACTAAATCAGCATTGCTAGCCAGGACCCCACGTTTAAGATAGATATTATCTTCAAGGCCTACACGAATATTTCCACCTGCTAAAACTGCGAGTGCTACATATGGAAGCTGATTTCTACTTATTGAGAATGCTGAAAAAGTCCAGTCCTCAGGAATACTTGAGGTCATTGCTAGAAATGTATGAAGATCATCTGGAGCTCCCCATGGTATTCCCATACATAATTGAATCATTACTGGGTCATCAATCAAACCTTGATTTTTTAACCAGATCGCAAGTTGCAGATGTCCTGTATCAAAACATTCTATTTCTGGTTTTACACCAAGTGCCTGAACTTGAGCAGCCATCTCCTTTAGAACAGCTGGAGTGTTAGTCATAACGTAACCACCTTCACCAAAATTCATTGTTCCACAATCAATCGTGCATATTTCTGGAAGTATATTTCTAACGTGATCAAGTCGTTCAGATGCACCAACCATATCGTGCCTTCTTCTTTTAAAGGAAGGGGTTCTTCTGCAGAACCAAAAACCAGATCGCCACCCATTCCTGCAGTAAAGTTGATTACCATATCAACTTCTGACTCACGAATAATGTTAATAACTTCAGCATACAATGCAGGATCTCGAGCTGGCACCCCAGTCTTAGGGTTGCGAACATGAATATGGACAATAGCTGCACCAGCTTCAGCTGCCTCAATGCATGAGTCAGCAATTTGTTGAGGGGTGATTGGTACTTTATCTGATTTACCTGTCGTGTCACCAGAACCGGTAACAGCACATGTAATAAACACTTCCCGTGTAGGTTGTAGGTTGGTCATATGATTTCTCCAAACATAGGTTTTTGTTATTTTAATTTANTTANTACTAAATTTAGATTGAAATAATATACGATTTATCGAACACTTTTTAAACATCAGTAACAAAAGAAAAAAGCATGTGCTATAATATTTTTGCAATCGTATGCATTTCAAAATTCGATGCAACTTTATCATAAATAGTATACATAAAAAAATATGGCTGAAATTGAACTAAAAAACCTCACAAAACGCTGGGGAGATTTCGTTGGGGTAGATAATTTTAATCTGACTATTCCTAATGAAGAATTCCTGGTATTACTTGGCCCTTCTGGGTGTGGCAAAACGACAACTATGAGAATGATTGCCGGCCTTGAAAGTGTTACAAATGGTGAGGTATCAATTAATGGTAAAGTAGTTAATGATTTAGAGCCAAAGGATCGAGATGTGGCGATGGTTTTTCAATCATATGCGTTATATCCAAATATGACAGTATACGAAAATATTCGTTTTCCTCTTAAAGTAAGAAATATTGATAAAGCTCTTCATAAAGAAAAGGTAATGAGGGCATCTGAGATGGTTGAACTTAATGATTTCCTTCATCGTAAACCAGGAGAACTTTCTGGCGGGCAAAGACAAAGAGTTGCTTTAGCCAGAGCAATTGTTCGTGAACCAACAGTCTTTTTAATGGATGAGCCACTATCAAATCTTGATGCAAAATTAAGGGTCTCAACACGTGCACAAATTAAAAACCTACAGCATAAGTTACGTGTAACAACTATTTATGTAACCCATGATCAGGTTGAGGCAATGACCCTTGCTGATCGTGTTGTTGTGATGAACAATGGACTTGTTCAGCAGGTTGGAACCCCCCAAGAAATATACAACAAACCCGCCAATAGTTTCGTAGCCAGCTTTATTGGCTCTCCTGCTATGAATCTGATGAATGGCGTAATTAAGGATGGCGTTTTTACATGTGATAACGTAAAGATTGAAGGCTTAAGTAAGAAACACTCTGGGAAAGTCCAGTTGGGGTTTCGTGCTGAAGATGCTACTATTGTTAAAAGTAAGGGCTCAATTTCAGCGCCAGCATTTTCTATGGAACTTTTAGGAGATATGACTATGGTTTCAATAAAGGCTGGTGGAGACCTTATATCAATTAAATCTGATAAAAATTTCCATGTAGAAATTGGCTCTAAAGTGATGGCAAATATTTCTGCAAACTTGTGCCTTCTTTTCAGTTCAAAAACTGGCAAGATGCTAGATAACTAAAATTGGAGATTTGGAATGAGTTACGATGAACAATCTAAAAAAACTCTAAAAGTAGTTAGAGAGATGGAAGATGCTTTAGCAGCTAATTCTAATGATATGGATAAGCATTTTCATAAAGATTTTCGCTGGATGGGCAATCAAGGTTGTGGTGTAAAAAAGAATCTTGAAGATTTTCGAAATAATTGGCAACTCCCCTTAAGGGCCGCTTTTTCTGATCGAATATATAATACTGATAAGTTTTTAGTAGATGGTAATTGGGCATCATGCTTTGGTCATATTGATGCAATCCATAGTGGAGAATTTATGGGTATAGCACCTACGAACAAACGTGTGAAAATTCACTATACAGATTTTTGGGAGGTCAAAGACGGCCTCATAATAGACAATTGGGTAACTGTAGATTTCCCAAGTATTTTATCCCAACTGGGCGTTGATATTTTTAACGGCTTAGGTTGGGAATCATATGATCGAGGTGAATTAATTCCCTCAAAGCCTAACTAATTGGAGACATTATGGCAATTAATTATTTAAAAAAAGGAAAGACTGATGCAGCCAAAGCTATAGATGATGCCCAGGTTAGTGAAATTGTTAAAAACACCTTAAAAGCTATTGAGGAAAGAGGTGATGAAGCTGTGAAAGAGTTTGCGAAAAAGTTTGATAACTACACTCCAGAATCTTTTAAATTAAGTCAAGCAGAAATTGATAACCTAATAAATCAGGTATCAAAGCAAGATCTTGAGGATATTAAATTCGCGCAGGAGCAGGTCAGAAACTTTGCTCAAGCGCAACGTGACTCAATGCAAGATATTGAAGTTGAAACTATGCCAGGAGTTATTTTAGGACATAAAAATATTCCTGTTCAATCTGTTGGATGTTATATTCCAGCAGGTAAATTCCCAATGGTTGCCTCTGCACATATGTCGGTTGTTACAGCTAGTGTTGCAAAAGTTCCAAGGATAATTGCATGTACTCCTCCTTATCAAGGCTCACCAAATCCAGCAGTTATTGCAGCTATGCACTTTGGTGGTGCGCATGAAATATATGTCATAGGAGGTATTCAAGCTGTTGGTGCTATGGCTTTAGGTACTGAGACAATTGATCCAGTTGATATGCTTGTTGGGCCAGG
>JGI26060J43896_10000264_pt1 | contig 18906 bp, 16 predicted proteins | sample MarorgKNORR_S2LV_6_FD_43896 | JGI IMG/M metagenome (IMG submission 43896) | reverse complement strand
TCACTTGAACCGGGTAAAGATGCTACTCTTTTTATTTCAAGTGGAGATCCATTGGATATTAGAACAAATATACTTCAAGCTTATATTCAAGGGAGAACAATTGATATGAACGATAAGCATAAAACACTCTATCACAAATATCAGCAGAAGTATCGCCAATTAGGTATTTTAAAAGAATAAAATATATTTAAAATAAGTTAAAAAAATAGGGCTAATAATTAGCCCTATTTTTTTAATAATTTGGTGCGGAAACTAACCAAACTTGTAGAAGGAGGTCAATGAGGAGGTTTTCAAATCTGATGTCAAACGCTCCCGCACCTGCTATAAACTTACTATTAATTATTAGATGCTACAACAGTCTCAACGTTTAAAAACTAGTTATTCAGAGATTAATTCAGCAAATCTAAAGATAACGATACCGCTACTATAATCATCAAAATGAATCTTAAACACTTTATTTAAATTTGTATCATGAATGATATAATTATCATTAGAAACACTTATTTTATGTACTTGCATATCATAAGTAAGAACTTCGTTCTCACCTCCATATTTAAGTTTTCCATTTGATGAGGTAAATAAACTACTTGATGGGATCGTAGATATTTTTTCAAAATCTAAAGAATTATCAACATATAACTTCACATCACTATTAAGTGAGAAGCTTGGCATAAAATAACCATCTTTTTCTTCTAAGTTTTCATATAGTAAATGCCAAGTAGTGATATTTTTTGCAACGTCATTAAAATTAAAATAGTAAGGACCATCATTTACATTGTCAGTAGTGATTTCAATAATATTTATCAAGCTCTCATTATCTGATTTATTATCTTCACACCCAAAAAATAATAGCAGTATAAAAGTTGATAATACAAAAAGTAATCGATTCATTACTTCTCTCCTCCTTTTAATTTGGTTGAAACTTCAAGATAAGCTGATCTCCCCACAAACGGACCATAGCGATTATTAGTATAATTATTAGCATTATCAACCCCCATGCTTATATCATAAATACTATTAATCTTAATACTAGTCTTAAGCATAATCAAAGTATACGATTCTAGCTTTTCTTCCGAAAAAATATATAATCCTTTTAAAGGGTCATATTCTTGTGGCCTATAAGAAGCTATCCACTTAGTATTTATAGATAAGTAAAAGAATTTTTTTGGATGGTTATAATTAGCAGTACTAGTAATTGATAAAGGAATTGTATTTGGAATAATTTTATTATTTCCATCACGATTATTAACCCAGTTAATACCCCATTTAGTATTTATTTGGTCAGAAAATTTCCATTTACCCATTAATTCTAAACCAGAAAATGTTGCTTTTTCAATATTTTGATAGCTCAATAAACCAGGCTTAATTGTAAAGTCTTCTACTAAATTTTGAAATTTAGTTTGGTAGAACATTAAACTCATTTGATAATTACTAGGCTTAACATATTCAAAGCCAAAGGTTACACCTTCTGATTGTTCAGGCTGAAGATTAGGATTTCCAATAACCGTATAATTAAACTGAACATGATTCCAATCAATATATTTTTCCATAAATGATGGTGCGCGAAACCCTTTACCCCATGAAGTTCTAAATTTCCAGTTTTCTCTAAATTTATACATCAACCCTAACCTTGGACTTATAACTGAATTATATTCGCTATAATCATCTAAGCGTAAACCAAAAATTGCATTTAAATTATTAAAAAAAATAAAATCATATTGACTAAAAATACTATAGTTCTTCATTTCTTGTTTACCAGAAAGAACACGGTCACTTTTATAATTAGCATTATAGGTTTCTAAACCAGCAGTAAGTTCATTTAAACCAAACTTTTTATTTAATAACAATTCATACTCTATATAATCTTCATTTGTGGTATCATCTTTTTCAATATCACCCCAAGGCCTCAATTGAACATAGTTACGTGAATAATTACTTGTATTTATGGATTGTTCTAAGTTCCATTTTTTCTTATTTAAAGTTTGATGAGTTAAGGAAAAATTGTTTCTAATAATTTTAGTATTGGTATTCATTAACTTAGACTCACCAATTTCATATTGATCATACTTTTGAATATTAAAAGTAAAATTATGGAGATTATTGGGCGTCCAATCAATACCCCCACCTAATGTTTTTTTATTTACTTTATCTATCTCAATTAGTTGAATAGACTTATCATTATTAATTAAATCAAAATTAGCATTAAACTTAATCTTAATTTTTTGAAATGGTTTATATCCATTAAAACTTATATTTCTAGAACCATTTTCTAGTTTACTATTTTTAAATTTATTTTCTGTATTATTGTAACGTGCTGTAATATCAATTAATTCTAAGTTATTATTATCTTCCGTAATTATATTAATGACACCTGCCATTGCTTCACTACCATAAAGAGAAGAATTAGGTCCTTTTACAATTTCTACTTTTTTCACTCTACTAATTAAAATTTGCTCAAGAGCTACTCTATTATTAAATCTACCAGTAATAGGTTGCCCATCCATCAGAACTAATATATATCTTGAATCCATTCCAAGAATATTTAGAACTGACCCTCCTTCAACAGATCTTTGTAAACTAACACCTGCACGTTGAGATAATAGATCTGCTATGTTTAAAGCTCCTGAATTTTTAATATCATCTTTATCTATAACTTCTGTTGCAATTGGTACATCATCATGTATTTTTTTGGTTCGAGTTCCAGTAACAACCAATTGGTTCATTTTTATAAACTGTGGATAGAGGTTAAATTCTAATGAATCATTTATAATATCAAAAGATTGACGAAATGTTTTATAACCAATATGTGATACTTCTATTTNTAGTGGTAATTCTTCTGGAATTTCAATCAAGAATACACCATCATNTCCAGTAGTTGTCCCATAAATACCATTATTTATTACTATATTAACTTCTGAAAGTGGTGAGCCTGTTTTTGCATCATTAACAGTACCAAATATTTTAATTGAACTTTTATTTTGATTTGATAAAAGCAATGAAGTAAAACTGATAAAACAAATCAGTATGTTATATTTATAGAAGATAATTTTCCCAATCAAAAATTATAATTTATGTAGATCCGTAGTTTCCAATAAACGTAGTAATGAATTCTTCCATTGTTTGTCTAGACATTGGCTTTTTTTCATGCCCAAGAAAAAATAGGCCATGAAATAAACCGCCAATTGCACGCATCAATAAATCAGGACGCATTTTTGGAAATTCTTTTTTTGCAATCCCTTCCTCAAGTAGTCCTTCAAAAACACCATACATCTTTACCTGATATCCTTTCCATTCAGGTTTACCTTCATTCAGTGAACTTGGCATCTTTTGTGGAGCAGTAAACAGGAATTCAAACAAAGTTTGATTTTTTCTTACAAGTGTTCCAATAATATTTAAAGCATCAATAAAAGTCTCTTTAGGTTTGTCAGGCTCAAGAATTACTGGTTCAATAGATTCCCAAATCATTTTCCAACCACGATTTAATATTTCAATGAATATTTCTTCTTTTGAACTAAAATAATAATATAAAGTTGCCTTCCCAAAATCAGCTTCTTTTGCAATCTCATCCATTGTGGCTTTTTCAAGTTCATTTGCTTTAAATACTTTAAGAGCAGCATTTAAAATCTGTTCCTTACGAAGTTCTCTTTCTTTTATTTGTCTATCTGAAGCCATATTATTTGTCTTTATTTTATCGAACCATTAGTCGAAAATTAAAATATATATATAAGAATACATATATTATCTTTTTATTAAAAAAATATTTAAAAAGGTTTTAAAACAACTAAGACCACAATAATTAATAGTAGAAGAAATGGTATCTCATTAATTAATCTAAAAAAATTTGTTTTTTTATTATTAGCATCATTTTTAAAATTCATGAGATAACCTCTAAGGATAAAATGGTATATAGTCATAAAAATAACAAAAATAAATTTGACTGCTATCCAATTATAAAATCCAAGAGTATAAGCCATATATAATCCCGTTATCCAAACTAAGACTGCAGAAGGTGTTGCGATAAAATAATAAAGACGATACTCCATTATTTTAAAAACTTCTGAGGCATCTGATTTTTCAGGTTGTTGAGAATGGTAAACAAACAAACGAGGAACATATAATAAGCCTGCCATCCAAGCAACCATGAATAGAATATGAAAAATTTTTACCCACGAATATATGCTATGCACTTCTAATCCCAGACTGCTAATGGAGGCATAGACATTAAAATTGCATCAGTATTTCCACCAGTTTCGAGTCCAAATTTAGTTCCACGATCATAAAGTAAATTAAATTCAACGTATCTACCTCTCTTCAATAATTGGCGATGTTTATCAGCTTCAGACCACTCAATATCTTTATATTTATTAATTATTATTTCAATATAATTATTAAAATAAATACCTACATCTTTAACAAAATTAAAATCGTTATTTAAATTATCATTATGAAGATTATCAAAAAATATGCCGCCTATTCCTCTTGCCTCATTCCTATGTTTTAAAAAAAAGTATTCATCACACCATTTTTTATATTTTTCATAATATGCTACGTCATGTTTATCACACATNTTTTTGAGACCTGTATGGAAAAATTTAGATTCCTCCTCAAATGAATTAGCAGGAGTTATATCCATTCCTCCTCCAAACCAACTTTCACTTGTTTGTAAAAACCTAGTATTAAAATGCATTGAAGGTATTAGAGGAGATTTTGGATGCAGTACAACACTTATACCTGTGGCATTATAGGATGGGTTTTTATCAGCACCTGGAATCTTTTTTTGCATTTTCTTAGAAAACTCACCAGAGACTGTAGATACATTTATTCCACCTTTCTCAATAGTTTCACCTTTAATAATTGTCATAAGACCTCCACCATTTCCTGAGTGATCCCATTTTTTAAGTTCAAAAGGTTCCCTTTCAAACTTATTAACAGTTTTAACTAATGAATCTCTTAAAAATTCAAACCATTCTTTTGCTTCAGTTAAAATTTTACCAACCTTGTGTTTGATTAATTATAATATTTTTTATCATTGAAATATGTGAGTTATTATCATTTAAACATGGAATGTAGTGAAGTGTTTCTCCTCCACATTTAATAAATAATTTTTTATACTGTATGTTTATTTCTTCAAGTGTTTCAAGACAATCAGCACTAAAGCCAGGTGAAATAATATGAACTTTTTTAATNCCTTCCTTAGCATANGTCTGAATTATCTCATCTAAATAAGGTTGAAGCCATTCTTCCCTGCCAAAACGAGATTGGAATGCCATTGTATATTCTGAATCTTTCAGCTTTAATTCTTCAGCAACTAAGCGTGCAGTTTTATGACAAAAACAATAATATGGATCGCCCATTTCTAAATATCGTTTAGGCATACCATGAAAACTTATAATCGTTTTTTCAGGTCGTCCATTTTCTTCATAACTCTTTTCAATAGTCTTTGAAATTGCTTTTACATAATCACTATTATCATGGTAACCATTAATAAATCTTAGTTCAGGAACCCATGGCCATTCTTTTAAAACTTTTGAAACAAAATCAAATGTTGATGATGTTGTTGGTGACCCTGCTTGTGGATATAGTGGAAAAATTAAAATCTTTGAAATATTATTATCTTTAAAATTATTTAAAGCATCACTAATCGAGGGATTTCCGTATCTCATTCCAATATCAATTATATATTCAGAATCTTGATCATCTATTTGAGATTGCAATTTTGTTAATATTTTTTTGGTAATTGATAATAACGGTGAACCGTCTTTAGTCCAAATTGACTTATAAAGTTTTGCAGATTTTTTAGGGCGAATGCGAAGTATTATTAATTTTAATATAGGTATCCATAGTAAACGATTAAGATCTACTACTCTCCTATCCATTAAAAATTGATTTAGATATTTTTTAACATCTTTTTTTGTTGGCGCATCAGGTGTACCTAGATTAGTTAATAAAATTCCAATTTTATTTCGATATTTTTCTTTAAAACCGTCCATATTATTTACTAAAAGTAGATCGAATATTATTAATGAAATATTTTACGTTAGATTCTGGTGTCTTTGGTAACACTCCATGATCTAAGCTACATATCCAACCCGCTCTTTCTTCCACAGTTAAATTTATCAACTGGCTTTTATAATGTTCAAAATCTTCGGTAAAATCATTAAATGGTTTCCTCAAACTTTCAGATGAAAAGCAACCCTGAATAAATCCCATATTATTATTTTGAATTCCAGTTATAAAAGTTGAAGGTGAAGCATGAACGTAACCAGCTAATGATAATTTTTCATTAATATTAGTTAAATTATTTAAACTTAGATTTTTTGAAAAATAACCAATTTTATTTCCAAAAGATTTAAATAATTCGTTGTGAAGTTTATTTACATAAGTATTTAAAAAGTAGGTTTCATCAAGTTGTTTAGCATTTGTATCAAACATGTAAACTATTTCAGCCCCACTATCAAATTGCATTTTTATATTAGCATGTAAAACAGGAATAAGTACTTCATATAATAATTCTTCATAAAATTTATTATGAGGTATATCTTTTACTTCAATTTCTTGTTTTATACCCGTTCCAAAAGATAATAATGTCCAAGGTCCCCCCACAAATCCAACAAGGCTTTTTTCATCAGGTAATAATTTTCTGGTCTCCTTCAAAGCTTCTGATTGAAACTTTAGCGTATCGACTATTGAATCAATATCAATTTTTTTATTCAAATGCTTTGGTTGTAAATATTCTTTAAAAATGGGACCTGGATTATATTCTAAATCAAGCCCTAATGACTGAAGAGGAAAAAGAATGTCACTAAATAGAATAGCTACATCAAAATCAAAATCACGTATGGGTCCAAGTGCAGTTTCAGCTGCTAAAGTAGGCGTTTTGCAAAGTTCTTCAAATGTATGCTCTTTTTTTAAATTTTGGTAATGAGAATGGTATCTTCCAGCTTGTCGCATTAACCAAATTGGTGGCGTCTCTTGAGGAATACAATTTAATGCATTCTCAAACTTTTTATTATTTATCAAACCCAAGCTCCTTTGCATTTCTTGCTGCATATGTTATTATAAATTGCGCACCTGCTCTTTTCAATGTAAACCATGTTTCGAGTAAAGCTTTTTCATAATTGATTAAATTGTCTTTTGCTAATTGAATTAGACTTNCATATTCACCACTTACTTGATAGGCACCAACTTGTTTTTTGGTCTTTTCAATTATTGGTTTGATTAAATCTAGTGAAAGTAAACCTGGTTTAACCATTAAAAGATCTGCTCCTTCATTAGCATATCTAATACTTGAATCAATTGCTTCACTTCTAGATTTAAAATCTAATTGATAATCTGAACGGTCTCCAAATTGTGGAGTCGAATCCGCAGCTTCTCTAAATGGGCCATAAAAGTTACTAGCAAATTTTGTGCTATAAGACATTATAGGAACTTGATTAAAGTTATTAAGGTCTAATGTCGATCGAATTTTTGAAACAACTCCTTTAAGCATTGAACTAGGAGCTATTCCATCAGCTCCAGATTCAACATAAGATAATGCTAGCTCTGACATAACTTTCAAAGATAATTCAAAATCAATTTTCTTATCTTTATATAGACAACAATGTCCAGATCTAGTTCTTGAACAAATACATAGATCAACCCACAATTGAATTTCATCCTTAAATTCATTTTTAATTAATGATAAAATTTCATTAGAAAAATTTTCATTAAATACTTCATCACTTTTATTTTCTGGAATTATAAACAAGATAAAATTTCTACAACCATTAATAATATCATTTTCAAATTGTTTTAAAGTATCATCTTTACACAAACTTTTGTTTACACCAAGCCCTTTAATCCGTTTTGATGATNTTACGCCTTCTCTAATAAATATTGGCTGAATAAATTGATCTCTTGAAAAANATTCTTCAGAAACCATATTCTTCACTATTTGATTTGAGTTTAATCTCATATTTTTATTAACTAATATTTTTTTTCCAGTCATCATAGGATAGATAACCTTGAATTTTGTTTTTATCTTTAATTTTTTTATTTAAAAATTCATATGTTTGTCCAAGACCACTACTATGATATGCATCTATAATTTCTGGTGAACTTTTAATTGCTTCTTCAAAAATCAAAGAACTCATCCAGAAAAAATGCGTCTTATCTTTTATATGTTTTTTAAAATTTTTAGGTAAAAGTCGATAAACAGGAATTATCTCCATATTAGAAGATTTTGATTGATCATGGGTCAGTTTATAATACTTAAAGTTTTGGTTTATAAAACTATCAATTCTCATAGATTCATTCTCACCTAAGCTTTCAGATGAGCCATTAATCCAGTATCCTTTTTTAGCAGCATATTCCCAACATTTAATTCCACTAGTCCAAATGATATTAGATCTATGAATCTTTGGATTATTGGAAACAACATTTTTTCTACTTAAATAAATTACGCTAGACCTGATTTTCTTGATTAGTGATAATTGGTCTATTTGCTCTCGAATAAAGACTTTACTTTTTGATGCAGCTGATGGGAAAGCTTTTGATTTTGGAATATTAACAAAGTTGTTATTCAAAAGTTTATTCGCAATTTTAAAAGAAAGTAAATCTTTACCTTCAGTAGTAATTCCTCTTAATGCTTCGAATTCAAAATCATTTTTTCTCCATACAGAAACACCAATTTTTTGGTGACATCCCCCTCCATATTTAAAAAGAATATTTTTTTCTTTTCCCACCGCATTAAAAACTTCTTTTTTATTAATTGTCTTTATTATCTCTTTAATAAAATTATTATTTTTATTTGCTTCAATTCCTATTGCACCTTGTCCAGGAGCAGTTGGGAAAATAGATAATGGAAGTATCATCCATTTAGAATCACTAATATAATTTTTTATTTTATCTGCTATGATTTTATCACTCTTAAGATTCGAGTTTATTATTCGATCAAATGCAGTTTTAGCGATTATTATACCATCTATATTTGATTCATTATATTTACGAAGTCTAGTTTCAATATTTCCTCTAATTGCTTTAGCTTTTACAACAAAATTTTTAAAGGGTAATAATTTAGGAAATACTTCATTTGAATTATATTTTCTTCTTGGTGAAGAAGTAAAAATAGATAATTCTTTTTTATTAAGATTTTTTAATGATTTATTTTTTATAAAAAGTAAATCTCTAATATCTCCACGTTCTATAGTTCCATAAATTTCAGTTTCTTTAGTTGGCTCTAGAGGAACATCTTTCCATGAATGAATCGCAATATCATTTTCACCTTTTTTAATCGAATTACTGATATTGTTTGTAAATAAACCAGGAGTTTCTCCACTTGAAATATCTATATTTTTATCAATATCACCTGTTGATTTAATCGTATTTAACTCTAATGATATATCTGGATAAGCATGTTTAATTTTATTTGCTACTAAACGTGCTTGTATCTGAGCAAGACAACTCGATCGAGAAACAATTTTTATTGTTTTATTATTCAAATGAAAAAATATTTAAAAGTTTTTGACTAACTATACTAAAGATTCATAATTTCGACCGGTGAGTCTAAGAAATAAGATTATAATTAATAAAGAGTTTTAATAAAAAAAAATGAATTACATAGATTTCTTTAAAAATGAATTATTAAAATTTAAAAACGATGGTTTTTATCGAAAGTTTTTACCGATTAAAAGATCTAGAGATATTTTCCCATTAACTAAAATTAATTTNGATTCTTTTAATAACGATAAAAATATTTCTGATAATGATATAAAAATTTGGTGTACAAATGATTATTTGAATATGAGTCATAATGAGCAAGTAATTGATCGAATGGTTGAAGTTATACGTGAAGTTGGAACAGGTTCTGGTGGAACAAGAAATATTTCAGGAACAACTCAATACCATATAGAACTTGAGTCAAAATTAGCAAAATTTCATAATCGCGAATCAGCTTTAATATTTAATTCTGCTTACTTAGCTAATCAATCTACTTTATGGACTTTATGTAAAAAGTTGAAAAACATTCAAGTCTTTTCAGATGAATTGAACCACGCTTCGCTAATACAAGGTATTAAAAACTCAGGTGCTAACTGTGAAGTTTTTAAACACAATGATGTGTCAGACCTTGAAAGTTTATTAAAGAAATATGATTATGATACACCAAAATTAATTGTATTTGAATCTTTATATTCAATGGATGGAACTCTAACTAATGTATCTGAATATGTTGATCTTGCTAAAAAGTATAATGCTTTAACTTATTTGGATGAAGTACATGCAGTAGGTCTTTATGGAAGTAAAGGAAGTGGGATTGCGAACAAGTTTGGTGTTTCTAATGAAATTGATATCATTAATGGAACTCTTGCAAAAGCATTTGGTCAAATAGGCGGTTACATTGCTGGGAATAAAGAGCTCATAGATTTCATTCGAAGTTTTACACCTGGTTTTATTTTTACAACATCTATAATGCCTTCTGTTGCAGCTGCATCCAAAAAAAGTATTGAAGTTGTTGAAGAATCTGACTTTTTAAGAAAAGATATTTTCACTAAAGCTAATTATATGAGAAACGCTTTAACTAAAGTAGGTATTCCTTTTATTGACGGCGAAAGTCATATTATTCCATTAATGACATATTCAGCTGATATAACTCGACTTTATTCTGAAAAACTTTTAAAAGATTATAAAATATATGTTCAACCAATTTTTTATCCAACAGTCCCTAAAAATCATGCTCGATTAAGGATCACAATTACACCGAAGCATACTTACCAAGATATAGATCACCTTATTAGATCCTTATGCAATGTATGGAAAATAAAAAGAAATATTTCTACTAACACTGTTGTAGAAAAAACTACAAATCTATCATCGATTAATATGGTTTAGAATAAAGCCACTCTAAAAAGAGTGGCTTTATCATTTTGGATTGTACCAATTCAGGAGAGAGAGGTAGGAGGTAGAGTGGTACAAGCCTTTATATAGAAATGTAAAAATCCCTTTATTTAATTATTTAATAAAATTTCATGTTTAAAAGTTTTAGATATAACAGTTTGAACTCCGTGATTTAACTGTAAAAAATCATTTAGAGAAATTTTAACAGTTAGATCATCTAGCACTAATCTTAAAGTAACAGAATTAGTATTTGTATTAATATTTTTTTCAAATGAATCAAGATAATTATTAAATCTTATAAACTGACATGGTTTCATTTTCATAGTGATGTTACAAAACTCCAAAGTAATTCTATTACTTTGATTATTCATAAAAATTGATATTGGTCTTTCTTCGTATAGTTGTATCATTGTTAACCTAAATATTATTTAATACTAATTTATGATATTGAGACTTATTCTCATTATCAAATATAAGAAATATATTAATTATTCAAAAGGATTAATTTGAAATGGTATTAACTATTTGGTTAGCACGAATAAACAAATCATGTGTATGTAAGTATTTAAACTCTGCACTACGACCTAAAAGGTTAAGATTTTTGAAAATACTTAAATAATTGAATATTTTATTTAACTTATCATCAATATTGTAATTTAAAATAGGATACGCAAACGGGACTTTTTGTGAAGACGTATTAATAATATTAGATTCATTAATATGAGTATATTTTGAAAGAGCATATTTAATTTTATCTAAAAACTCATCCTCAGAATTATTATATATTAAATCTTCTGGTTGACATGGAACTTCTACTACAATACAGGTTTTATCACTGGGAGCCATATTTTTACTTCTATTTTTTGGCTCATAAATACGAGTGAACGGTATATTACTTTGGGGATAATAAATAGAAGCATTATCACTAAAACTATTTAAATNTAAAGNTATAATAGCTAATCGGAGTCCTCTATATTTTAGATTATTTGAAATATTCATAATATCTTTTGGAGCAGTCGGTCTCAAATATTTAATTAATAAATTTAGAGGCAGTGTACTAATTAAGCTTTTTATTGGGAAAGCTTCATTATTTTCTACAATAAGATTTTTTATCAGATTATTATCATGATGAATTTCAACAACGTTAGAATTAAAACTTATATTTTCTTGACCAACATAATCGCCTATTGATTTAAAAATAGAACCAAATCCATTTTTAGGATAGTAAAATGAACCATCTAAATGCTTTTGATTAATATTATTTTTTTTAAATAAATCTTCTATAATAGAAGATAAATTCAAACCTTTTAATCTATCTCCTGCTATTTTATTATTAAGATCATTTGCTTTCAATCCCCACAATTTTTCTGTGTAATTAATTAAAAAAAGTTCTGCAAGAGTTTTACCATAATTTTTATAAGATAATTCTTTAAAGTTCATATTATCTTTATTAGATGAAAATATATTTATAATATTTTCTAAAAATATTTTTATGATAATCGTTTTATCTAATGTTTTAAATATATTTGAAAATTCAAGTGGAAAATTAATAAGTTTCTTTTTCCAAAAAATTTTACTTGGGCTATTAACTTTTAATAATTCATCACCCATTAAAGTTTTTATAATATCAGTTACATCTTTATTTTTATCATGAAACCTATGTGCACCGGTATCATACATAAACTCACCAAAAGATATAGTTCTACAATTACCTCCTAACTCGCTTGAGCCTTCAAGTATTTGAGCCGTTAAATTTTTTTGTTTTGCAAAATAACCAGCAACTAAACCTGCTGGGCCACCTCCAATAATATGAAGATCCATAACTTTAAATATCTCCTCTTTTTTGTTTTATAATTTTATAAGTCTCTATTTGTGACCACATTCTATTGACGTAGGGATTATGATAGAAAATACTATCAACAATAATTGTATAATCATCTTTAAACATTAGTTTAAAGTTTCCAATTAATAGTATCTCATCATTATTATTTTCATATTTAAATAATTCAAATTCTTCTGAATTTTCTATATTTATAAATTTTTTCTTAATCCCATTTAATTTTAAATAATAATTAATCAAAGGAGTACTAATCACTGTTTTAATTGATTCTTGTTGTTCTAAATCATTCTTTAATTGGGCAATAGCTGAAGGGTTTTTATGCTGACCTATAATTGTTATTGAAATACTAAATAAAAATAAACAAAAAGCTACTACTCCAGCTTTTATATAAGGATAAAATTTTCTTGACAATGGCTTAAGAGCCAATGGGAATATTATAAAAAATAAAATTAAAATTGGGAGGATATGCCTACTCTTATAAATGATATTTTGTGAAAAAAATATCCATATTGAATAGACTAATAAACAACCAATTATTATTTTAAAATTTTTATCAATTAATTTATTTATCAATAATACTCGCAAACTTTGAATAAATATTAATAAAAGAAAAATTGAGAATATAAAGGTCTGCCATGAACGTTCTAACCAATAACCTCCAAGTCCATCTGCCCATACTGACTGGATAAAGCGCGTAATTCTAATTGACCAATCATTATTGGTAAATGCTGATCCTCCATAATCCATAAAATGACCAATAGTATGATTATAGCCAACTAACCATATATTTTCAAAACCTGTAATCAGTATCAAAGGTATTAGCCAAATTAAACACCCAATTGAAAATGATATTATTAAATATTTTCTATTTTCACGACTTTTTAATCTCATTAAAAAAGGAATAATTAATAATGGAAGGTATGAAAGACGTATACCAGCAAGGAGACCCGTTAAAAAATAACCAATATATAAAAATTTGCGATCTTTTATATCAGATATAAAGAAATATAGAGCTGATATAAATATTGATAAACCAAATAAGTCAGGCATGTAACGATTACTCATTAACCATACCAATGGATTGAAAAAAATTATAAAGATTAAAAACAACCCTGACGTACTTAAAGGACTTAGCTTACTTATTCTTAATAAAAAGTAAATAATATTAAAAACAGATATACCTCCAATAATAGAAAATGTGACTCCCATATTTCCTAAAATAAAGTATAAGCATTTAGCTATAAAAGAGAAGATCGGGTATCCAGGAAAATGTGGTTGTAGCTTAATTATATCATATTCATGTATACTTAAGGCAAACCTAAGGCTGTCAATATCTTCAATATAATAAATGCTTGTTAAAATGCGTGAGCCTATACAGCTTAGCAAAATTATTATTAAAAATATTTGATTCTTATTAAACAAATTATATCTGTCTTATTTAGTTCATACTTCTTACAAAACAAAAAGAGGAGCCCTTTAAGATAAAGAGCTCCTCTAATGATTAACTATATTTTAATATAATTTACCAGCCAGTCATATTTCCATCTGAAAAACCATAAGAAGCTTTAAATATAGCTCTTACTTCTCCAGTTAAGGCAGTATGATAAGCTGTCATAGCTGTGAAATCACCATCTGCAGCGTAAACAGGTGCAGTACCCATTACTGCTAAAATACGATTTAAGTTTGCATCAGAGATTTTTTTGAAATCATTATAGATCAATCCATTTGCATAACCTCTCATTTCACCCCAATGATTCTCATAATCAGCTGCTGCTTCATCGGTTGGTCCAATTGCAGTTCCAGCATCAATTAAAGCTTTAATATCATCAGCCACATCATTAACATAGTGGATTGATACTGCAGCTACAACTTTTTCCCAAGTATTCATAATAAGATCTCTCTGAACAAGAATCTCAGATATATCAGCTTGATTATAAATCAATGTTCTACCTTCTAAATAAGCATCAAAGATAGTTTTTGTAAAATCATAGTTAGTGTCACAACCAGAACAAACATCTCGTTTTGCAGCCGTAATAGCCCAACCTANATTGTACTCTGATTTAAAATCAATTTTCCCATCACCATTAGAATCATAATAAGGATCTGACTTTCTATCACTATCATCAACATATGCAGTATTATAGTCAAGCGCTGCACCAAAGTAACCAAAAGATTCATCCCAATGATGTTCCATTGAAGTATATGTTTTTCCTTCTACAGCCACTGTATTATCATCAGTTGGAATTTTTGACATATACTTTGATGTTGCTTGCCAATAAGAGACTGCACCCCAAAGTGTTTTTTGAGTAATTTGATCTAATCTAATTCCGCTGGCTCTTGTTTTTCCTGTTTGCGCAAGCTCATTTACCCAACCAGTTACAAGTGCAGTTGCATTTGCATCATAACCAGGAATGGTATACGCATCAACAGCAGTTAAACGATCATTTAATTGACTAGAAGAAATATCTTGATATTTTGCCTGAACTGTAGTCATTCCACTCGCAGATAAAATAGCTCGATCAGCATTGTCATTAGCCATGATGCTAAGTAATGTTGCAGGATTTTTTGAACCAGCATCTACACCCATTTGTATCTTAATGTCATTAATTAAGAGGTTTCTAACAACTTGTCCAGAGTACGAAACAGCATTTCCACCTTCAACAAATCGACTATTAAAAGTGTAAGTAGTTGGGGTTGTAATTTCAACTACTTTATCATCTGTAGTTGCTTTGTCATCTTCACAACCAGTATTTATAATAAGCATCGAAGAACTTAATAAAAACACGAGTTTTCTTTTGATGTTCATAACATCTCCTTTTTTTATTATTTTATTTTCATTAGTAATGAATCTGAGACTTATTATCATTACTACAAGAAATTTTTTTAGTACTTATGTAATTCATAATTTTTTAATTATTTAAAATAAATACTCTAAACCAAGATTGATCTGTCTGCGTGGACCAGGCAAGATTCCAGAACTAAGGCTTGCTTGTTTTTGACCAGGATTAGAGTGCAAGCGAGAACCTATATAAATTTCATCAGTAATATTTTTTCCAGAAAGGAAAATAGTTGATTTTTTATTTATTCGGTAATTAGCACTAAGATTAAGATGTGAATAAGATGGAATAGGGCCTGTTATACCTATATTGTCTGTCTTCTCAATATTTTCAAAATCTGTATAAACCTTACTTACATATCTATAATCAAATCTTAAAGCTANTTTATTAAAGTAAGTATTCTCTAATCCAAGAGTTAAGGTATTTCTTGGAGCGTAAGGCAATTCTTTACCCGCAATAGATACTTGNGACCCAACAGATCCTGAAACATTCGATTTAATTTCCCCATCTTTAACTTCAGTCTTAAGCCATGTATATGAAATATTTATATTTGGTAAAATATTTATCAATTTAGAGATATGAATTGTTGATCTTAATTCTAATCCAGAACTAACAACTTTACCTAAATTATTAAAGGCTGTTCCCCTTCCGGCGGCAACAAGGTTCTCAATATCAACATGAAAACCTGAAAGTTCAAAATCCATTAGAGATATATTTCCCCTCATACCAATTTCTTTATTCCAACTTTTTTCAGCTTCAAGGTCTAAACCAGTTTCAGCTGAATTTTTTCCAAAATTAAGTATTTTTAATGCTCCACTCGATGGTGGAGTAAAACCACGGTGAACTCCACCAAATATATTCACTCCAAAGATATTTTTTATAAAACCAACTCCAGGCAAAGCTACTACAAGATTTTTATCTTGGTATAATGAGCCAGCTAAACGATCGACTCTTTCTTGTTCAAAAATTTCTAACCTTAAACCAGGTCGCAGCTTAAAACTTCCCATATCAATTGACTGAGAAATAAATCCTGAGAAAGCAGTTGTCTCATAATGATGGCTTTGCCCGACTATAACAGGTGCCTCTTCTTCAGTTTTTGGTGGGATATAATAAATTCCATCTCGGCTATTAGTTTTTGAGCCTGTTTGCTTATCATCTATAAAACGTTCCCAATATACTCTACCACCTACTTCTAAATTTGAAGGATAACCAAGGAATGAAGTTTTAATTTTATAGGACTGTTCAACACCTAAAACATAAAAAGTCCTTAAAATTCCAAAACTATCTTTTCCATTACCTGTTCTTATAAGATTATTAGGATTATAATACGGCTGTGGTGTTGGTGACTTCTTATTAAGGTCAGAGGCAAGAATAAATACATCATTCTCTCTCCACCAACGTCGATCAAAATAACTTATATATGCTGTTNTAGACTTAGAAAGATTAGAATTAATTCTTTCAGTTTGAATTATATCAACAGCTGTTCTTAATACTTTGAAATTATCATCTTTTTTAGGATTGAATTTTGGATTATTATCAAAAGACCATTGTGTTAGACCTGTATACGTTGCGTTTGAATTCTCATAATTAAAATTTGCTTTTAAATACAAATTCTTATTACTTGATTTAATATAGTTGATCTTTAACGTACCATTGACTTGTTCAAAGCCGTTATTTTGCCTAAAACCATCACCACTTTTAAATAATAATTGTATTTCAGGCTTTATTTTTTGATTCTTAGATCCACCAATTTCAGCAAAAAGGCTCTTATAATTATTTTCACCANTCGTTATTTTAAATGCTCCGCCAAAATCATTTCGAGGTCTTCGAGTAAAATAATTTATTACACCACCCATAGTTTGCGGACCATACTTAATAGAGCTACTACCTTTGATTACTTCAATCCGGTCTATTCTATCAGCAGGAGGATTGTAATACATATTAGGGTAAACATAAAGCGCCGGCTGGATTGGAATTCCATCTTCTAATATTACTCTTGAACTACGTCGAGGATTCAATCCTCGAATTCCAATACTAATTCTAGAATTACCTGTACCATCATCAGAGTAACCATTTATCCCTGGTATTAATTCAAGCATTTCTTGTGTACCCACGGGATTAATTAATTTTAGTGTTTTAACATCTAAAACCGTAGCTGCCCCTGGTAAATTTTCATAAGGTTCATCAGCGCTACTAATAATTTCTAATCTTGACATCAAAATAGGCTCAATTGTGAGGAAAGCATCAATTTTATAAGACTTACCATCTTCGATAAATAAGTTATCTTTAAAATCTTCAAAGCCTATAAAACTGATCTTTACATTATACTTTCCTGATGGGATATTTGAAATTTGATATTCACCTTGAGTATCTGTAGAAGCTCCAAATGTTTCACCATTTAAATTAATAAAAATTACATCAGCACCTTGCAAAGGAATATTTTTTTCTGATCTGTAAACTGTACCAGAGACAGAAGTTTCAAAAGTATCTGCAATTAATATTGACAAAAAGATAAGGCTACTAAAAAGTATTTTTTTCATAAACGTTATTATAATTTTAAAAAATATATTTAAAATATTTGAGGATTTGGCTTTTTGTCAAGATCATGAGAGCTTGGTAGTGAAAGTTTACCATAACTACCTTTATCTCCATCGGTCTCCGTATTTGGATCTAACAATGGATCATCCTCACAACCAAAAGAAAAGACGATCATTGAGGTCAATAATAAAAGTTGTAGGGACTTAATTATGATATTTCTAATGATACTTCTAATACCTTTCTGAAAATAATAATTTGCTCTGCCATTATTTACCTTAATCAATTTATTTACTTAGTTTTCCTTAAAAAGCCTCCAGAGAAGAAAATCTTATCTAAGAGGCTTTAAAAGGCTTTACACGCTTTAAAATAGATAATGAGACTAAATCTCATTAGCAATATTATAAAATAATAATTAAGAACGCAAATATTTTTTAATAATTATTTGTTTAATTTTTCACAAGTATGTAAAATAGACCGACCAGTCGGTTTATAAATGAATCAAGAAAAGCAAGATAAGAGAAAAGATCAAATACTTCATGCTGCACTAAAGGTGCTTATTCATAATGGATATGAGCATTCTCGAATGGATGATATTGTTAAAGAGTCTCAGTTAAGTAAGGGCGCTCTTTATTGGTATTATAAATCAAAGAAAGAAATATATTTAGACCTAGTTAATTTTTGGGTCACCAGATATAGCGTAACAATTAATCATTTGGCTGAAACCAATAAACCTGCACCTCGGCAATTGACCTCACTCTTCAATTATTTTATTGATCAATATGAATCTGACCCTGATCCATTTAAAGCCTTAACTGAATT
>JGI26060J43896_10000262_pt1 | contig 18979 bp, 22 predicted proteins | sample MarorgKNORR_S2LV_6_FD_43896 | JGI IMG/M metagenome (IMG submission 43896) | reverse complement strand
ATGTTTAATGCAGCAAATAGACTTGATTGTGCATTTCAAGGACAATCAAGAATGGTTCGTTCAAAATTAGGAAATGTTGCATTCTTCTCACAAAGTGGAACTATGGGAATTAGCATGTTGGAGAGTGCTGATTTGTTTGGTTTATCAAAAATGATTAGTTTTGGTAATCGTTCTGATGTTGATGAAGCTGACATGATATGGTATGCTGCAAATGATCCTCAAACTAAAGTAATTGGACTTTACGTTGAAGGATTTGGCGATGGTAGAAAATTCATAAAAACTGCAAAACGTGTAATGAAAGAAAAGAAGAAACCAATTATAATTTGGAAGAGTGGAAGAAGCGAAGCAGGTGCAAAACAAGCCGCATCACATACAGGTTCTCTCGGTGGTGATAACGCAATGATTATGGGTGCATTCAAGCAAGCAGGAATTATTTCTGTTGACAGTTATCAAGAATTAGTTGGTGTATTGAAGGCAATGGCGTGGCAACCTCCTGCAAAGGGTAATCGTGTTGCCATGACTAGTAATGGTGCTGGTCCAATGATTGGTGGAATCGATCATTTAGAGAGATTGGGTCTTACTATAGGAAAGTTAACACCAAAAACTCGCAAAAAAATAAAGGATCATTTTCCACCAACAGTTCCTATTCATAGTGGTAATCCAGCAGATGTAGGTGGTGGTGCTACTGCGGATGATTATAGATTCGTTATTCAACAATTTTTAGATGACAAGAATGTTGACATTGCAATGCCTTGGTTTGTATTCCAAGACGATCCTCTTGAAGAAACAATTGTTGATTATTTAGCTGGACTTTCAAAGAAAAGCAAAAAGCCAATTTTATGTGGTGGAAATGGTGGTCCATATACTGAAAAAATGATAAAATTGATTGAAAAACACAATGTCCCAGTTTACCAGGACCTTCGAACGTGGGTTGCTGCCGCATCTGCGTTATTCCATTGGGGTTCTGTTAGAGGTTAGAGATAACATTTAATTTCATCATGGAAGTATTTGCTTTATGTCTCTCTTAACGGTAAAAAATGAAGAAGGAATATGTACTGTTACGATTAACCGTCCTGAAAAATTAAATGCAATGAACATTGATGTTGCTAAGGAAATAATCACTACCTTCAAGGATCTAGACAAAGATGATAATGTTAAAGTAATTATTTTAACTGGTGAAGGTGACAAAGCATTTTCTGCGGGGGCTGATATAGAATATATGTCAAAAATATCAGCAGAAGAATCTGAACGTTATGCAAAACTTGGACAGGAACTTACAGCTACTGTTGAAAATGTAACAAAACCAACTATTGCTGCAGTTAATGGATTTGCTTTGGGTGGTGGATGTGAACTTGCTATGTCTTGTGATATTAGAATTGCATCAGATAATGCAAAAATTGGTCAACCAGAAGTAACNATNGGAATACCACCTGGTTGGGGAGGAACACAAAGATTAATGAGAATTGTGGGAATTGCAAAAGCAAAAGAACTTGTTTTTACTGGGAAAGCAGTTAATGCAAATGTTGCAAAGGAGATTGGTCTTGTTAACCATGTATATGAACAAGCAGTATTAATGGACGAATCTCTAAAAATGGCAAAAACAATAGCTGCAAACGCTACTCTTGCTGTTCATATGTCAAAAACTGCAATAAACAAAGGACGAAATGCGGATTTGGATACTGGATTGGGTGTTGAATTACTTGCCTGGCGAAATTGTTTTTCAGATCCTGAAAGAGAGGAAAGGATGACTAATTTTGTTAATAAGGGTAAAAAATAAACAGACTTTCTATTTTATTCCTAATATGTTTAATATGAAAAGGTTATTATAATTTGAACCAACCAGAGTTGAATATATGACTACAGAACAAAGTCACGAAACATCTGCTGATCATTCATGTGGATGTGGACACGAGCATGGAGAATCTCATGAATCTCATGAATCTCCAAAACCTCAAGAAGTANTTGTCGAGTCACCACAACCTCAAACACAATCAGGAAAATTGATCACAATCACTGAGAAAGCAGCAGAAAAAATTTCAGAATTCATTAAAGAAGAAAAGGAGAGCCCACAGTTCCTTAGAATATATGTTCAAGGCGGTGGTTGTTCTGGACTTTCTTACGGAATGGGTTTCGAGAAAGCAGCAGAAGAAGATGATATTGTCATTGAAGAAAATGGTGTCAAAGTAATAGTTGACACTTACAGTCAGGAACATCTTCAGGGTGCAAATGTGGACTACATTGAAAGTCTCATGGGATCTGGATTCAAAATCAATAATCCTAATGTTACCAAATCATGCTCTTGTGGTTCATCGTTCAGTACTGAATAATCATTTTTTCAAATTTTATTTTATTTTATTATAGAAAGCTATTCTTGATCCACAAGCACTTATAACCATCATTGAAGACTTAAATATATTGAATAAAATGGAGATGAAAATTAATTGCCGTACACTGGAATCGTCAAGTATCATGTTAAACTGTCATTCGATGTCGATGGTCTTGTCGAACGTGCAGACATCATAGGGGCTATATTCGGACAAACTGAGGGTCTTCTAGGCCCTGAGATGAATCTGAATGAGCTTCAGCGTGTTTCTAAGGTTGGAAGAATAGAAGTTACTACTACTTCTACTGAGAATACTACAAATGGTAACGTACTTCTACCTATGAGTACTGATGTTGATACCTGTGCACTAATATCTGCTGCAATTGAAAGTATAGATAAAGTCGGTCCGTTTGATTGCAGTTTCAAACTAGATGCAATAGATGATGTACGTGCATCAAAAAAGGAAGACATTGTACGCAGGGCAAAAGAAATCAAACAGAAATGGTCCACTAAATCTGTCAGCGAGGGTGATACCATGCTGAAAGATGTACATGAAAGCATCGCGGGAAAAGTTACCACTTATGGTCCAAATAAACTTCCATGTAGTACGGGAGTTTTTGATTCACCATGGATAATTTTGGTAGAGGGAAGGGCTGATATCATAAACTTACTTAGAGCTGGATTTGATAATGCTTTAGCAATAAATGGTGCAACTATAGATGAATCTATTAAAGAAGTGTGTAAATCCAAAAAGAAAATTGTGGCATTTTTGGACGGTGACAGAGCTGGTGGAATGATTCTACAAGAACTCAAATCAGTTGTTAATGTAGATATTGAATTACGTGCTGATTCAGGAATTGAGGTGGAAGAACTTACCCCTCAACGTGTAGCAGATATCCTAAAGGATACTAACATTGAAATGAAAAAACTAGGTACTGGTTCACCTACAATAAGTGAAGATGATAAATCATTAGCCACTGTAATAAGTAAAATTTACCCAGATCTAAATGAGACACTAGAGTCTGTTGCATTAGATGATAATGACAATCAATTATTCAAAATACCTATCAGTGAATTAGTAAATAAACTGTCTACGCAAACTGGTGTAAAATATCTTATTTTGGATGGAATAATCACTCAGAGATTATTAGACAATGCAAAAACATCTGGTATTGGGTGTATAGTTGGTCATAGAGCTGCAAAGTTATCAAATCTTGGTGATGTGAAAATAAAAACATTTACAGAACTTGGTATATCTTAATTCTTTATGTCTGATCTAAAGATTCAACATATTCTCACATTATCACAATTACTGTCTAAGGGAGCACGATATAATTTTATTCAAATTACTACATCATCTCTCGGTAAAAATATAAAAAAATCGCAGCAATCTGCCTCAAAACATCTTTTAGAATTAGAAACGAATGGATTTATTGAACGAGTAGTTCATGGAAGAAAAGTTTCTGTTAAAATTACCCAAGATGGGTATGCTGAATTACTTAAACTACATCTACTTTTACGTGCTAATATAGAAACATCTGTACATTCTTTAGAATTAAAGGGTACAATAATTTCAGGAATTGGAGAGGGCGCATATTATATGTCATTAAAGGGATATACAAAACAATTCAAATCAAAAATTGGATTTGTCCCATTCCCAGGAACACTTAATGTAAAATTAAATCAGCCAGAATATATCCAAGCAGTTGAACAATTCATTATTTTAGATGGTATAATGATTGAACCGTTTTCTGATGGAAAGAGAACATATGGATGGGTAAAATGTTTTCATGCCAAATTAAATAATTCTACTAAATGTGAATTAATTCGTCTTGAGAGAACACATCATGATAACTCGGTGATTGAATTGATATCAAAAAATAATTTACGTAAAACTGCTAAACTAAAAACCGGTGCTAAAGTTACAATTAAAATTTTAATTCCTAATCTATCGTAAACTAAAGATCATGGATATCTTCACCATATTTTTTTTGAATATCCGAGCTTGATAATTCAGGAATGGGTGACCGTAATCTCGCTATTTCTACATCAAGGTTAATTTGCTTACATCCATTAGATATGAATTTTTCTTGATGGATCTGATCATATCCTAATGCGATTACATCAGGTTTTACTAGTTTTACAGTTTCAAAGATATTATCTTCATTACCGATAATTACAACATCAACCATGGATAAACAACTTACCAATTCATATCTAGACTCCTGACTATGTAGNGGTGATCTTTTTTTCATTTTTATGGCTGTTTTGTCAGTAGCAATTACAACTACTAAGACATCGCCTAGATCTTTTGCGGCATTAAGGGTGTGTATATGGCCGGGATGGATAATATCAAAAACTCCTCCAGCCAACACAATTTTGAGTCCACGTTTTTCCCAATCATTTCTTAACTTCACTGAAAAATCCAATTATATTCCTCACTCTTTTTATTACTTTTTAACGCATCGATAATCTACATTTTTGGATCTATACCCTTTGCAATTCTTAGAGCATCTACTAAACCATCTGCATAACCAATACTCAAAACTGCATTTTCATCCTTTCCTTCTTTTAGAAAATTTTCTGCATCATCAATGTAAAGTTCTGCATTTTGAAGTATGTCTTGAAACTCTTTTGCATCACTATAAAATGGTTTAATTTCATTTAATGCTTCTCTAACCATTGGAACATATTTTTCAATCATCTGTATTGAGATACTCTTAATACCATTTGAATTATCGGCTGACTTGGATAAACAATCAGTTAATGCGTTGATAGCATCAGATTCTGTAAAATGTAATTTTCCAGTAATAATAATACTGTGTGGTGGTTCACCAAAATCCATTTTAAGTAGATCACTGAATTTTCCGGAGGTGATTTTTTGTGTTTTCATTCCAACTCTTGAAGTAACAATTGCAAATGTATCATTACTTACAACTTTTCGTTTTTGTTCCTTTTCAANGTCTAGCAGACTCAAAATAGCAGTCTTAGGGTCAAGAAAAAAATTTTGATCCTCATTATATTCTAATAATATTATAGAATGTAATCCTTCTATCAGATTCTTAAAAATAGTAGTATAAGGTGTTGTTACAGATTTTTTTTCACTCATTATAGTTACAATTTTTCCAACTTTATAGAATTGTAATCCTATTTCTCCTATCATTGCAGTTATTGCTGAGGCAGAATGAATTGTTTTTGTTTCTATATCTTCTAATTTTGCTCTAGTTCTTAGTTCTATGTGTGTTGTAGCTATATACGGATCCCCATAAGATAATAAAACTACAATAGAATTTCTTGAAGCATTAAGTATTTCCTTACCATCNTCCACCATCCATCTTTTTGCAATTTTGNAATNACCATGTACCAAGTTTTTAATTTCTTCTTCATGCTTCACATAAATTGGACTTGTAAATGATTCCAAATATACTAAGTCAGCTTTCTCAATAATTTTTATGGATTCACTAGGCATTGACTCAATTCCAGATATACCAAGACCAATGAACCACAGCATTATTTACTTCTACCATGTAATCTTTTTAAATGAAATAATGTCCTTTTGAACACATCAATCCCTTTTAGGAATTCTTCTATAGACACTTTTTCATCAGTTGTATGTGCTTCATGNGGATCACCAGGCCCATATGTAATAACTGGAATTTTTAATTGGTTACCAACTACATTCATGTCTCCAGTTCCAGTTTTTCTAATTAATGTAGGTCTTTTTTGTTCTACATCCAATACAGCAAGTGTTATAGCTCTAACTAAGGCTGAATTATGAGCAGCNTCAAATGGTTCAGTTTCATCAACAACCGAATATAAAATCTCAATTCCACGTTTCGAAGAAATTTCATTTATACTAGTTGTAATTTTTTCTTCCACACTATTACAATTCATATCTACTGGAATTCTAATATCCATGGTCGCAATGCATTCCTTTGGTGTGACATTATGACTTGTTCCACCACGAATTTCCGTTAATGATACAGTAAGCATCATTCCTTTTGTTTTATTTTCCTGTCCACCTTCCAGATTATTTTTCAGATCTTTGACCACGATTGCTGTTTCTTCGATTGCATTTTTTGCTAGCCAAGGAGCGCTAGCATGAGCACTGTTTTCAACACTAATCTTGAGATTTATCGCTAATCTTCCCTTGTATGCTATGGTTACTTTCTGAATACTGCTTGGCTCTCCAAAAATTGCATAGTCTATCTCTGGTTTATTTTTTACAAGGTTTTTGATTCCTGTTGCATTGCCTTCTTCATCAACCGCACCCACAAAAATAACCGTACCTTCATTTTCTTGCATACTAGATGCCGCAAATAACATCGCAATTAATGGGGATTTTGCATCTGATGCTCCTCTACCAAATAAATAATCTCCTTCTTTTCTGACTCTGATTCTTCCTGGGACTACATCCATATGACCACATAACATAATTCTTGGTTCACCTGAACCCTTTATGGCAATCAAATTTCCAACTTCATCTTGATGTATGTCTTTAAATCCTAAATCATCACATCTATCTGCAAGAAAATCAGCTAATGCTTTTTCCCGTAATGAAGGTGTGTAGATTCTTAACGCCTTTTCAAGTGTCTTTACAGCATATTTTGAAGAAACTAAATGAGTATCCATTTTATTGCAACCCTTTTACATGCTCTANCATTAATTTTGGAACATCTATTCCTGTCACTCTAACAACATTTCTAAATTCCGTNGTATTGTTTATTTCATGAACAACAAGACCCTTTTCTTCACTTTCCATCAAATCTACACCCACAATATCACCAAACACTGTATTTTTTGCCTTCAAACAAACATCTTCTAATTCATTTGTAATCTTACAGGTTTCAGCAGAGCCACCAAGATGGGTATTAGTTTTCCAGTTACCATCTGCTGAATTTCTATAAATTGCAGCAACAGCATTATCACCAATTACAATTACGCGAATATCCCTTGGAGGACGTTGAACGAATTCTTCAAAAAAATGTATATGATGAATTGGATGCATAGATTCCTTACCTTCTATAATTCCATCTGCGGAATCCATATCATTAATTTTTGATACCATCCTACCCCAACTACCAACAGTTGGTTTTATGATTTTTGGAAAACCACATTCATCAAACATTTTCATTGCTGCATCCTTCGAAAAAGCTACAGTTGCATTTGGTGTTTCAATTCCTGCCTTTTTTAATAGCATGTGCGTAAAGAGTTTATTTCCTGCAAAAATACCTGTGTTTAAACAATTGACAACTTTTACACCTTGCCCTTCTAATACCGCAGTAGAATGAATATTACGATAATAACTAACACATCGCTGTAAAACAGTCTGTATACCATGTGAATTTTTATCCAAATCTATAAACAATTTCTTACAATCAACCATCTCTATTGTTATATTATTTTTCTTTGCAGATTCAATCAATAATTTCTCTTCAAGACGTATTGTATCATAAAGAATTGTGATACTAGTCACTGTCCCCAGTCCTCTCCAACAGTTTGGGCTGGTTTTAACTCAAATCCATTGGGAGCCTTTACTAGCTCAAAACTTGCCCCACACTCAGCGCATGTCACGATTTCTCCTTCAATTGCGTCACTTGGTACTGACAAATCTGCATCACATTCAGAACAGTTAGTCATTTTTTCTACCTTTATTCATTTTTTCTTCATTAATCTTTCTTTCTACATTATTTTCAAGTGGAACTTCGATCAGATCACCCATTCTAAGATTCTTTAAGCCATTTGCAACATTTTTTGCATTTTCGACATTCTTTTCTAATCCTAATATGGACATGAGATACTCTGCACCAGTTTTTCCAGCTAATTCTCCGAAAACTACTTTTCGTGTTTGTCCTACAGTTCTTGGTGGAATTGGCTCATATGCAGCAGGATTTCTCAAAATTGCAGCCAAATGTGTTCCAGCTTTATGTTTGTAAGCTGATTCCCCAACAATTGGTTTTGAGTCATATGGTTTTATTGTTGTATACTGTTCAATTAGCCTTGAAAGATCAACCAGCATGTCTAATCTAAAATCATTTGGTGATTTATACAGATATGCAAGTGCCACTGCAGTTTCTGCAAGAGATGGAATTCCTGTCCTTTCACCAATACCATCAATTGTTGTGTGTATTTGATCAGCACCAGCATCACATGCGGCAAATGCATTTGCAAGTGCAAACCCAATATCATTGTGAACATGTGCATCTAATGGTACATTAACTTCAGAACGAACTCTTTTAACAAAATTATACATTCCTATAGGTCGTAAGACTCCAACAGTATCAGGAAGACTAATCCTATCCACACCAGCTTCTTCTATTGCTTTACATACCTTAATGAGAAACTGTGGATCAGCCCTACATCCATCTTCTACTGTGAACCTTATTTTCAGACCATGAGATTTAGCATATTCAACAGTTTTTACTGCCCTGTTCAATGCTTCATCTCTAGAAATTCTTAACTTATCTTTTAGATGGATATCAGAAATTCCAAGATATGCAGCAACCCAAGTTGCATCACATTTTAATGAAACATCAATATCTTCTTTTAGTGCTCTACAATGTGCAACAATATCAGCACTTAATCCTTGTTTGATGATCATTTTTGTTGCCTCTGCATGATCATTAGAAATAATAGGAGAAATCTCAATTTGATCAACCCCAAAATAATCCAACATCCATGCAATCTGTATTCTTTGCTTGATTGTGAAAGAAACACCAGGGTGTTGTTCACCTTCTCTGAGTGTAGAATCTAATATTCTTATTCGCTTTGGTTCTTTCTCTACAGCATTGTATTCCTCTGCATAATGATTCGGATCATTCATAACTATATTCGTTAGAATTATAGATTAATATAAAGATAATCGTACTAAAATCGGCATGATTAGACAATATTTGTACTGAACTGAGTAATATATGTAAAAAATATACGATTTTCGATTATCTGATAGTTCTAAGAATTATAACTGTATTTGTATCAATCACACCAGGAATTTTTCTCAGATCATCAATACATGCGTTGATCTCAGTAATATTTGGGGCCTTAATTATAACACTGATATCATATTGACCAGTAATTTCATAGACAGTTTTTACTGCATTCAGTTTTGTCAATTTTACCGAAACTTTTGATGTATCAATTGATGAATCTACTGATATCAAAACAATTGCACTAGCATTCTGTTCTTCTATCGTAAACTTTTCAATGACNCCATTGCNGACCATATTTTTTACTCTTCTTCTAACGGCAGATTCTGATAGTTTTAGTTTTTTACCAATAACAACAAATGATTCTCTTGAATCATCACGTAAAAAACCTAAAATTTTTTCATCAGTGTCATCCCTATACATTTTTTCTACCCTCTTCATTTGTTAGTAATTTATCTAATATTTGTAGTGTATTTGTAACATCCTCATCTGAGATAACCAAAGGAGGAAGAAATCGTAGAATATTTCTGCCAGAATATAATAGCAAAAGTCCATTTTTGATCCCTTCTAATAATATATCCTTCACTTCAAATTTTAGTTCAACACCAATCATGAGACCTTTCCCTCTCACTTCTCTGATAATACTATGTTTACTTTTCAGCTCAGTTAATCCTTGAAAGAGTTTTTCACCCATCATTTCTGCATTCTTTAGTAGATTGTCTTGTGTAAGCGCTTGTATAGTTGCAGTGCCAGCAGCACATGATACGGGATTACCACCAAATGTTGATGAGTGTTCTCCTTTTCTCATAACAGATAAGATATCTGATTTTACTAATGTAGCACCCATAGGAATCCCTCCAGCAATTCCTTTTGCTAAACACATTATGTCTGGTGCTGTTTCCCAATGTTCTGAAGCCCACATTCGTCCTGTTCTACCCAATCCAGATTGGATTTCGTCAAATATAAGAAGGATATCGTTTTCATCACAAATCTTTCTAACACCTTGTAAGAATCCATCAGGTGGAACATGAATTCCACTTTCTCCTTGAATTGGTTCTAAGATTATGAAAGCCGTATCTTCATCTATACTATCTCTCAATGCATCTAGATCACCATAGGCTGAAAATTTTACACCCTCAACAAGTGGTTTGAATGNTTCTCTGTATTTTGGATTAAATGTAAGAGATAACGCTCCCATTGATTTTCCATGGTAAGAACCTTTCATAGCAATCATACCTTTTTTCCCCGTAAATTTTCTGGCAAATTTTATAGCTGCTTCTACTGATTCTGCACCACTATTGTTTAGATGGACCTGTGTCAATCCTTTTGGTGCAATTTTAAACAAATTTTCTAAAAACTCTTCCCTAGTTTTACTGTACAAAGAACTATGAACTGTAATTATTTTTTCAATTTGAGATTTTATTGCATTTACAACACGTTCATTTCTATGTCCGACAAGTGCAACACCATATCCTCCCATACAGTCAATGTATTCTTTATCGTTTGAATCCCATACATGTGAGCCTAATCCTTTTTCAATAACAACAGGAAATTTCTGGTAAAGATTTCCTAAATATTGGTCTTCACTCATTTTTTATCACGGTACAAGTATGATGTTGAATCGCCGAGGATATGGGGTTTTCCCTTTTCCCATTTGCAATCAATGCCTCTTTTACACCCATTTCTAGTGCTTCAGTTGCAGCAAGTATTTTTTTCTCCATACCAAAACCAATTTGGGGCAAAATTTCTTTTGCTTTCGCTAGTGTTAGAGTATCTACCAATTTTTCATCCATTAATAATCCATCAACGTTTGTAAGAAANAAAACCTTATCAGATTTTACATGACCTGCAATATTTGCAGCTGCTCTATCACCATCGACATTAAGAAAATCATTTTCTTCACTAATCGCTATTGGAGAGATGACAGGTGTATAACCTTGATCAAGAATTGTTGTTATCAACGGAGCATTAATCTGTGTGATTTTACCTGTGTAACCACCATCAATTACTTGCTTTCTTCCTTTTTCATTCATAATTATGAGTTTTTTCTTTCTGTTGGCTTGAATTATTTTTCCATCTATTCCCGATAAACCAACTGCATTGATTCCATTTTTTTGTAACATTCTTACAATTGTTTTATTGATTCTTCCAGACATTACCATAGTGAAAATCTCTGCAGTTTCCAAGTCAGTATATCTGCTCTTTACACCACCAGGGGAAACAACAAATTTTGATTCCTTACCTAATTGCTCTGTAACTTTTGTAACTTCCTTTCCTCCACCATGAACTAGGATAACACCCTCTTGTTCTACTACTTTTTTTATGTCAGTTACGACTGAAGGGTGTAGATCGTCAACTACACTACCCCCAATTTTAATTGTAATCATTTACTATACTGGTGTTAATGGGGAATACATAATTCCTTGCTTCTCATCAAAGCCTGACATTACGTTCATGTTTTGAATAGCAGATCCTGCAGCACCTTTCATCAAATTATCAGATGCAGAAAGTGCAATCAATCTATTATTATCTTCGTCAAGCTCAAAACCAATGTCACAAAAGTTTGAACCAACCACAAACTTTGGATCAGGGAATTTGTACAAACCTTTTTTATCGCGAATAAGTCTGATGAATTGCTCTTCACCAAATTGAGCACGGTAAATTTTCCAAAGATCCTTTTCACTAACTTCCTTTTTCAGGAACGTATGATTTGTACAAAGAATTCCTCGTACTATATCAACTGCATGTGGACTCATTGAGACTTTGATTTTTTTTCCAGCAGCTTCACTAAGCTCTTGTTCTATTTCACCAGTATGACGATGTTTTGCTGGTTTGTAAGGTCGAATCACTCCAGCTCTCATTGCATGTTGAGTGCCAGATGTTCCTCCAGCACCAGCACCAGACGAACCAATTTTTGAATCAACAATTATGTGGTCTATGTCAATGAGATCATTTTTGATCAGTGGGTATAATGCAAGTGTAGATGTTACCGCCATACATCCAGGACAAGAAACTAATTGTGCATTTTTAATTTTATCTCTATGAAGTTCTGGAACACCAAATACTGATTTTGCCAAGTAATCAGGATGTGGATGTTCCCAACCATACCATTTTGTATAGTCTTCAGGATTATGTAGCCTGTAATCTGCACTAAGATCAATAANTTTCATTCCTCTATCATAAAATGCCTTTACAATATCAGTTGCAGTTCCATGTGGGACTGCTGTGAAAACTAGATCACATTTATCCGACATTTTATCATAATCAAGCTCTGAAAATGTCAGTTCAGTAAATCCCTTTAGACTTGGATGTATTCTATGTAGATATTCTCCAACATGCTTCGTTGATGTAATCATCGAAATCTCAGCCTCAGGGTGACTTAACAGTAGACGTACTACTTCCCCGCCAACATATCCAGACGCTCCTACTACTCCTACTTTCATTGTCATACTCTTTGCATCTGCTATAATTTATTGTTATTAATCGGTTTACTTTCTAATTGAGTCTAGTACAAACTCGATCATTTCTTTTGGTATGTTCGTTTTTGAAACTTTGATTAGTCCTTTAAATTCTACAGTATTATTAATCTCGTGGACCATCAATCCTCTTTTCTTGTCTTCCATCAAATCTATTCCTAATATACCTCCGCCTACTGCTTTTGATGCCTTCGTACATAGATCTTCTATCTCATTTGTGATATTACATATTTCAGGATCCGCACCGAGTGCAACATTAGTCTTAAATCCGCCAGAAGATTTTCTATACATTGCAGCAATTGGTCTATCATTGACAGTTATAACACGAATATCTCTTGGTGGTCTATCAACAACTTCTTGAAGATAGAAAATTCTATCTAATGGACCATCTGTAATTCCTCTTTGTTCAATTATTGCATCAGCTGTATCTCTATCTTTTAATGGTATTACACTTCGTCCCCAACTTCCTACAACTGGTTTTATTATTAATGGGTAACCAATTTTTTCAATGTTTTCTANTGCAGCATCAGCGGAAAAAGAAAANTATGTTTTAGGTGTTGGGATATTATTCTTTTTTAATATAATTGATGTTAACATTTTATTTCCACATAAACTTGAAACAGAAAATTTATTGATTATAGGAATATCCAAAAATTCAATACAAGCAGTGAAATGAAGTCCTCTGTAATAGCTTATACAACGTTCTAAAACCACATCACCAAAATCTGTATTTTGCTTATTACTATCTGTATCAAAATGAGTTATTTTTGCATCAANCATCTTGGTTTCATACCCAAGATCAATAGCTTGTTTTTCAAGAAGCTTTTCTTCTGACCTAAGACGGTCAAATACAATACAAATTTTTGACAATCACTCTCCCCAATCTTCGCCTACTGTTTCTGCTTGTTTAATTTCTACTGTAGAACCATCTTTCTTAGAAATCTCAAAGTCAGCTCCACAATCGCTACATGAAACAATCTCACCAACAGCGGCATCATTAGGGATATTCAATTCTGCGTCACATTCTGGGCAATTCATTATTTTTTTTCAGGATTTTTTATGTAATTTATTAGCTTCTGTTGACTGCATTCCCCACAATTCTACAAATCCTTTGGCTAGTTTTTGATCAAACTTTGATCCTTTTCCATAAGTTGCAATTTTGTGGCTATATAGAGAATTTTTGGATTCACGTCCAACTACACGAATACTACCTTTGAATAATTTTAACACAACTGTCCCAGAAACTGCTTTCTGTGTTTGTTGTATAAACATATCAAGATCTTTTCTTAATGGATCTTCCCATAGACCAGAGTATGTTAACCACGACCATTCATCATCTACCAATGATTTGAATTTAGTTTGATGCTTTGTATGAACCATTTTTTCCAGATCTGAATGAGCTTCAATCAAGCATAAGGCAGCAGGTGTTTCATACACTTCTCGTGATTTGATCCCTACCACACGATCCTCAATATGATCAACGATACCAACTCCATGAGAACCTGCTTTTTTATTAGCATATTCAATTAATTTTACTGGATTCATAGATTTTCCATCTATTGCAACAGGAATTCCTTTTTCAAATTTAATTTTCATGTAAGCAGGTTTATTTGGAAGATTCTTTGTTTTAATCCAAATAAATACATCATCAGGAGGTTCATTGATAGGATTTTCTAATACTCCACCTTCAATCGCACGACCCCATAAGTTCTGATCAATACTAAATTTTTTTGCAACACTATCAATTTTTATTCCATGTTTCTTTGCAAATTTTAATTCAGTTGTTCTATCTAAATTAAGATCCCTTATAGGTGCAATTATTGGTAGATTAGAACCCGCACGCATAGTTAAATCAAATCTAACTTGATCATTGCCTTTACCTGAGCATCCATGTGCAAGTGCAGTTACTTTTTCTTTTTTTGCAATTTGTAAAACCTTTTGCGCAATCAATGGGCGAGCAAGTGCAGTTGCTAGACAATATTTTTTTTGGTATAATCCATTTGCTTTAATTGAAGGAAAAATATAATCTGTCACAAATTCTTTTTTTGCATCAATATTGTAATGTTTTACAACTCCAAGTTTTTTTGCTTTTTTAGAGATTTGTTGATAATCATCTTCTTGACCAACATCTACTGTGACTGTTATAACATCCATGTTATGTTCCACTTGAAGATACTTTACAACAACAGAAGTGTCAAGACCTCCTGAAAATGCAAGTATAGCTTTTTGTTTCATAAGGGAAATGAGTAATATGTTTTGCATTTATCTCTTATGCTTTAATTTTATTTTACAAATTACCGCATAGCTCGAGCTAAAATCCGCTTACTATTTAACCCTGAATTATAACGCTGTTTTATGAAAATCTTAGGCATGGCAGTGAGTGGTATTGTAGTAATTGTAGCTATTGCTATCACTATAACTTCTTTCAGTGATTCTGATCAAATCAATCAGGATAAAATCAGAGTTGCATTTTTTCCCAGTATTGGACATATCATACCAATAGTTGGNTTAGAAGAAAAATTTTTTGAAAAAGGAATTGGTGAAGAAAAACAAATTGAAACAAAATTATTTGATAGTGGTCCACAAGTAATAGAATCAATCTTTGCAGGTTCAATCGATATTGCTTATGTTGGACCAGGTCCAATCATTAATGGCTTTTTAAAATCTGATGGTAAAGACATTAAAATTTTATCAGGTGCTGCTAGTGGTGGAGCAAGTTTTATCATACAACCAAATTCTGGATTAGAATCACTTGAAAATTTTGATGGAAAACGCATCGCAAGTCCACAAATAAGTAATAGTCAGGATGTATCTCTTCGGTATTATCTAGAATCACATGGTCTCAAATCGGTTGAAAAGGGAGGAACAGTTTTTGTTTTGAATATTTCAAATCCTGATATCTATACTTTGTTTGCAAAAGGTGATATTGATGGAGCTTGGGTTCCGGAACCTTGGGCAACAATATTGGTACAAGAATTAGATGGGATTAGATTATTTAACGAAGAAAAATTATGGCCTGATGAAGAATTTGCTTCTGTATTACTTGTAGTTAGAACAAAATACCTTGAAAATAATCCTGAAACTGTTCAAAAGTGGGTGGATTCACATGAAAAAACTGTGACATGGATAAATTCAAACCCAAATAAATCAAAATCACTCTTCAGTAATTTTTTGATAGATTATATGGGTAAATCTTTACCAACAAAAATTATCGATGAATCTTTTTCAAATATATCAATTACATCAGATCCAATTAAAAATTCTGTAATAATATTTGCAGAACGTGCTGATTCCTTGGGATATCTTGGAAGATCCGGTTACAATCTGGATGGAATTTTTTACGATACTGTTTTAAATGTGAATAATGGTGACTTGTAGAAATGGGTAAATTAGAAGCTAAGAATATTGAAAAGTATTTTCAGCATGATGGAAAACAACTCAAGACATTAGATGGAATAAATCTAAACGTTAACGATGGAGAGTTTGTATGTATTGTTGGTACATCAGGATGTGGGAAATCAACTTTTCTTCGAACTATTGCAGGATTGGAAATACCAGATGGTGGTGAGATTCTGCTTGATGGTCAACCACTAAGTGATACTGGTCCGGATAGAATAATGGTATTTCAGGAAGGAGCATTATTTCCATGGCTAAATGTACAAGATAATGTAGAATACGGATTAAAAATAGCTGGAATTTCTAAAGAAAAAAGAAACGAAATATCACATCGATACTTGGATATGATGCAGCTTACTCAATTTGCCACATCATTTATTTATCAACTTTCAACTGGAATGAAACAACGTGTAGCTATAGCTCGAGCATTGGTAATGGAGCCTGATGTTTTATTAATGGATGAACCATTTGCAGCACTGGATCCACAGACAAGAGATCTTTTGTTAGTGGAAATGCAATTAATATGGCAAAAGACAAAGAAAACTATTATTTTTGTAACTCATAATGTTGCAGAAGCAGTTGTTTTAGGAACGCGTGTTATAGTATTTTCTCATAGACCAGCAAAAATTAAGAAGGAAGTAGAAATTGATTATCAACGTCCTAGATTAACAGATGATGAAAATCTTTTACCATATCAAAAAAAGATTTTGGCAGAGCTTCGACCTGAGGTAAAAAAATGAAACCCAACGTACTAGCAAAAAAAATTGGTTTCTATTCACTCATAATCATAGCATGGCAAGGTATTGACAGTGCCGAGATCTGGCCAGATAACATATTTCCATCTCCATTTGAAGTTGTGGAAGACTTAGCATATGGTATATCTGATGCAAGTCTATTCTTTGGAATTGGAACAAGTTTATTGAGACTTATTATTGGTTTGGGAATAGCTATTGCTGGTGGTTTGGTACTCGGAATTTTTATGGCGAGGGTAGAAACTGTTAACCAAACAATAGGTTCCTTGGTTCTTGGATTACAATCAATTCCATCTATTGCTTGGGTACCACTTGCAATTCTCTGGTTTGGTCTTACTGACAGTGGAATTATTTTTGTTACAGCAATTGGTGCAATATTTGCTGTAACCATCAACACTTACACTGGTGTTAAAAATATCAATCCATCCTACATTGAAGCGGCAAGAAACATGGGTGCAAAAGAGGGTCAGCTTATAATTACCGTATTGATTCCTGCTGCATTTCCATATATCATATCTGGATTCAAACAGGGTTGGGCATTTGCATGGAGAGGAGTTATAGGCGCTGAATTATTATTTTCATTTTTAGGTCTTGGATTTCTTCTTAACGTTGGTCGTCAGCTTAATGATGTATCTCAAGTAATAGCAATAATGATAGTAATCATGGGAATTGGCATACTGGTTGATGGGGTGGTCTTTAAGAGAATTGAAGATAAAGTTATGACCAGATGGGGTTTGCGCTAGATTAAATTACAATTAAAAAATTCTATATCTTGTAATGAATGACCTTTTGCAAGAATGGGTAAATGCAATAAAAAATGGTGACCCAAAACAAGTTACAGATCTTTATCATCAAAATGCAATTCTGTTGGGAACATTTTCTAATAAGGAAAGGATTGGACACGAATTAATCCTTGAATATTTTGTGAACCTCCTAAAATCTCCAGTTGAAGTAGAGATTGTATCTGAGCATGTCGTTATTGGTGAAAGATTGTCAGTAAATTCTGGTCTTTATAATTTTGTAACTGGCGGTAAGACAATTAATGCGAGGTTCTCGTTTGTCTATGAGAACCATCATGACAAAATTATTTCACACCATTCTTCAGTAATGCCTGAAACCTGAATATTTTCTATCGATACGATTTTTGCTTTCGTCTTCTTGCACCAGGTCCACCAAACTTCTTTGGTTCCTTTCTTCTTGCATCTCCACTAATTAGGTACTTGTCAAACCCTTCAATTTTCTTTTTTAAATCAGATCTGACTGATTTTGTAAATGGGTGATCTTTTGGTTCATTTCTACTTTTAGTCCATCCTATTAATGCTCTAGACATGGCAGTAGCAACTGCATAGGCTTGTCCCATAAAACCTCCACCACTAACGCGTACTGAAACATTAATTTTATTTCTATTTTCTTCTCCACATATTTCTAAAGGTGTCAGCATCACTTCGCGGGCAGTTTCTTGTCCTATCATTTCAAGTGGTACATTGTTTATTCTAACACTACCTTCCCTTCCTTTNCCTACANCNTTTGTAATGTGCACATGAGCACTAGCAGTCTTTCTTGTTGCAAANTAAATCTCGTTTTTTATCATTTATGCCACCCAACATATTCTCCTAATTCTCCCATGCTCATGTAATAAGCATTTGATTTTCTGATTATAGATTTTTCAAACTGAATTTTTTTTATAGATTTCAATTCCTTTGGAACNCCCACATATGCTCTTAGCCTTTTGAGCGCAGCCTGACCAGATGGCTTATCTCTGGGAAGCATTCCTCTTACCATTCTGCTGATTATAGTATCAGGTTTTCTAGGATGGAAAGGTCCATGTTTAGGATGTAGTATACTTGCAATTTTTAGAAATTCCCTATACTCACCAATGATGCTTTTCTTTCTACCACTAATCATTATATTTTCAGAATTGATTATTGATACTCTATTGCCTTGAAGTAATAATTTTGCAGTATTAGAACAAAGTCTTCCTGCAATATGATTCGTCCCATCTACTACAATAGGTCTACTAGTTTTATCAATAGGTTTGTCTTTTGCTTTAGCATCTGGTTTTGCTTTAGCATCTGGTTTTGCTTTAGCATCTGGTTTTGCTTTAGC
>JGI26060J43896_10000260_pt1 | contig 18994 bp, 18 predicted proteins | sample MarorgKNORR_S2LV_6_FD_43896 | JGI IMG/M metagenome (IMG submission 43896) | reverse complement strand
TTACAAAAAGCAATCCTGCTAAAAGAATAAAATATTTTTTACTAAGTGATTTCATATAATTTTTCAAGAGAAATTCTAATACAAATAAAAAAGAATTTCATAGAATTTAGAAGTAAATATTTTTTCAAGATTATTGATAAATAGTTGGAAGCAAGTTACCTAAATATTCCATTTCTTCCTTCGCATGTTCTCGTAAATTATCAGCATCATTCTCATTTAGTAATAACAGACGGACTAAAAAAGTATTCCCAACAAATCCTACAAGTGAAGGAATGATCTCATTCTCTTTTCTCTTAGCAATATGTCCCAACCAAAATCGGGATCTCATTTCAGCCCCATCTTCTGTATCTCTCACAATATGGCACATTTTTGCTTGATTTATTTCTTCATCAATTAGACCTACTCTTGCACAAATGACAAATGTATTCTTATTATTAGGATCATAACCAAATAATTCGGTGGGGCTTACAAACTGAATTCTTAACTTTAACAGATCACCCCCAATATATTCATGAACTAAATGACTGGCACCAATGATTCTACCCTTTTCTTTGTTTTCCCAATCCATCCAGACATGGTCTTTTGGATGCCATTTTTTATAATGTTCTGTAGTTTGAAGATAGTCAGAAAACCACCATTTGACCATTTCTGCCTTTACATCTGGCATGAAAGTTCTCACTGCTACTAAAAAAGTACCATCTGGAAGTCTTCTAACTTCATTACTATAAACTCCAACTTCTTCGATAAGTGCTTTTTGGGCATCAATGCTAANTGTTAAAGGCTGAAAACCAAATTTAGCTATTACAATCAGAATGATTNGAACTAAGATAAGAAAAAGTTTTTTCATCTTTTTATGAATCATTAATTGAATCTTTTATGTTATTCAACTGTTAGTAAGAAGCGTCCATCCGTTTCTGAACTGAGAATATTTGGTTTAAGAAATGCCCATGCAGATGCTGCATCACGAGTGTATGCATCCATGAATGCTAAGGATGCAGCATTGAAGATTTCAAGCCCATCATGATCAGGAACCATATCTACTTCACGATGAATCAGTCCACCAAAATAGTGGTCACCGTCTTCGATCAATAGCAGGTATTTATCCCCTGTTAACTTTTCAGGAAGGCTTAAAATCTCATTCTGATATTCTGCTGCTCGTCGACCATCACCCATTAAACCGTAATCCTTTGGTCCTGTTGATAAAAAAGTTGGTGTCATGCCACCCTTCCAAGTATTCTCCGGCATCATAGCCATTTTACCTGGATCACTTAACATAACTGCCGCCATGAACCGGTCTTCACTACTCTCTGTTATATGATTATTCATTGGATTTCTTATTCTCTGCCCAGTATTAACCAATACCACTTGAGTGCCAATCGAATGTCCAGCTGCAATAATCATATTTTGATTCAACTTACCCTTTAAACCGGGATTCTGTCGCTCTATAGCATCTAGATTATCGAGGACAAAAGACATGTCTGAAATTCGGGTATCAATAATACGAATCATGTCTTCAGTCTTACTCGGGACAATACCATAGTTGGCATCTAGATGATTTGGCAGAATAACTACGTAACCATGTTCTGCCCAGAATTCAACTACCAGATTATATTTTTCACTTGAGGAAAATGTACCATGAGAAAAAATAATGATGGGAAACGGTCCACCCTGATCTGGATAGACAATCCGTAAAGACATTTCTCTATTTTGGAATGGTATTGGCAATGTCGCTATTCCATCCCTGTTAATCGTCAAAGGCCCAACTACACCATCATAAGAAATCTTAGAACTTACATCAGCACAACCAATGAAACTAATCAATATTGCTGATATGAGGATCAGTTTTCTCATTTTCTTTTTTTGTTTAATNTGACGATTTTATTGTTTAAAATTCTTATCCTCAATTAATCGGCATTTGGCATAATAAGAACCTTCCCATTTCTACCNGATTGTTCAGCACGAGAGACTGCTTNCTTGATTTGATCAATGGTAAAACGAGAGTCAATATTGGCTTTTAGAGTCCCATTCAAAATCAAGGGAATAATTTGACCAAAAGCAGCCTGTATATCTTCCATGTTAGCTATCTCATACCATTTAGAAAGCCAAAAGCTTCGCAAACGAATATCATTGACTATAGTCATACCCGTGTTAAGGGTTGCATCTTTTCCTGAAAGAACACCATAAGCAACCATAGTTCCACCATAACCAAGGCTATTTGCAAGTCGTGTATAGGTATCACCACCAACGGCATCGAGTGCTAACATAACAGGAGCATTGTCAGTTGCTCTGGAGATTTGTGAAACAAGATCTGGCCCATCGATGAGCACTACATCTCCACCTTTTGCTATCAAGTCTTCAGCCAAACCTTCACGACGAACAACATTGATAGTTTTTATGCCACGTTGTTTTGCAAGTTGAATAATATACCCACCAACAGCTGAATTCGAAGCGCTCTGCACAAGCCATTGACCCTTTTCCAATTCGATAAAAGAGGTCAACATGATTAATGCTGTCATAGGATTGACTACGGTCATTGACAGTTGCTCAATCATATTAGAATCNAGAGGTCCNAGATTAGGCAAAGGAAGAAATCCAGATGCAGGAGCTACTATTTCATTCCGCCAGGTTCCAGTTTCTCCACCAAGAAGAAGCACTAATTGACCTACTATTAAATGTTTTATTTCTGGGGATACTTCTAGCACCCTGCCTATCCCTTCCTTGCCTGGTTTATAGGGTAATACTGGATCTATACCATAGTTACCCTCTATCTGTAATAAATCTGATGGATTAATGGGCACAGCCAACACTCTTACTCTAACTTCACCACTCCTTAATGATTGTGAGTTATCTTCCTTTACTTCAAGAACATCTGAAGGGTTACCAAGTTGACTAAATTCTATATATTTTAACTCTCCAGCAACTGAGTTATTAACCAGAATACATAGAGGAATGAAGATTAAAAAAAGTGAAAAGATTTTAATATTAGAAAAATATTTCATAGTATGAATCCTTAATTTTTATATAGTTGCTTCGACTTTAATTGGTGAACCATCAAAAAAGCGTTCCAGTCGAAATGGCAGCAAATCAATTGTAGGCTTATTCTGAATCATTTCACTTATTACTTTTCCTGCACCAGGCCCAATTCCAAATCCATGTCCACTAAATCCTGTGGCAAGATAAAAACCTGGTATTTTTTGCATAGGTGAGATAACAGGAACAACATCTGGAGTTGTTTCAACCATTCCTGCCCAAGACTCAATGATCTTTGCATCTTTTAACTCTGGATACACATTTGAAATTTCACTCGATATTTTTGCAATAACATTTTTATTTGGTTTTGGATTTAACACCCTGTTTTTTTCAAAAGGGGATTCTTTATCTAGGTCCCATGTTTTTGGTGCGGTCAATTCATCGATAAATTCCTTGCCTATTGATAATCTTAATCCATTAAACTCTTTAATTAGTGCTTGAATATATTTAGGAGCAAAGTACAAAGTTGAAGGTGTTATTGGATGATCTAAAATTGAACCATGTGCAACTGTATAGCCACCATCAAGGCGTTTTCTTATACTGACTTTTTTATCAAAAATACTTCCATTGATTTTTGTTTCAATAGGATTGGTCCTAGCAACAGTTCCTTTTACTTTTAATTGTGGAACCTTAATACCTAAGGATCTGCAAAAATATGATGACCATGCACCCGCTGCACACAGAGCAGTTGAGGTATTGATAGAGCCTTTTTCTGTAATGACTTTTGAAAGCATTCCTCCTGTTGTTTCTAATCCTCTAACTGAACAGCCTGTAATTATTATGGCTCCATGTTTTTTAGCTGCCTGAGCAATTGCCAGTGTCGCTTTCTGGGGCTCAGCTCTTCCATCTGTTCGTGTGATAATGCCACCACGCCAATTGTTTGATGCTAAGCCAACTTCATTCCCAAGCTCTTTACTATTTAAAAGGTCTGTTTTTATGCAGTATTTTTTTGCTAATTCAAGCCAAGGTTCATAGCTATCTAATTCTTTTTCATCATATGCGGTGTATATGCAACTGCCTTCTTCATAACCCGTTTCTAATCCTGTCTCAGAAGTAAAGCTTCTCCATATTTGTTGACTTTGCAACATCATAGGAATCTCTCTTTCATCCCTACCTTGAATACGAATAAAGCCCCAATTTCTTCCTGATTGTTCCCCTGAAATATAACCTTTCTCACACAAGCAAACTTTTATGCCTGCTTTTGCAAGAAAATAAGCAGTAGATACACCAACTATTCCACCACCTATTATTACAACATCTGCATTCTTAGGAAGATTAATTCTAGATTCATAGTCACCACTCCAAGTAGAGCTCACATTATTTATATCAATACTCTTCATTTGTCATTTAATTCCTATTCACATCAATTCCAAAGCTCTCTCAACTCCAGGTTAACCTACCGCTGCATATGCATAGATATAGTTTCTTTATTTTTTATATAGATTTATCTATTCCTAGATCAATTAGATTACACTGGGTGAAATGGTTAGTAAATTCGATAAAGAACTTGGTCTTGATAGAACTATCACTCGACGTGATTTTGGTTATGGAACATCCCTACTTCTTAGTACTGCGGTTGTTGGATGTGGAAAAAGTATTGATAAAGAAATCCAATCAAATAGTGGTTATTCTTTCGATGTTAGCGCTAATTGGTATGGCCCTGGAGGCATTGGTGATTATGCTAAGTCTCATGGTAATACACCTGAACTCATTAAAACTGCACATGAAGTAAGATCGGGACGATTCAATAAAAATAATGCACACGCAGTTGATTCTGGAGAGGAATATGATCTTGTGGTTGTTGGAGGTGGTTTTTCTGGTTTATCTGCAGCTTATCACTTCAATCGTTTAAATCCTGCAGGTCGTGTCCTTATACTTGATAACCATCCACTTTTTGGTGGGGAAGCGAAACGTAATGATTTCAATGTTAATGGCATTCATATTTCAGGGCCACAGGGGTCCAATGATTTTGGTATTCCATCTGCTACTGGTGGTCCCGATGATTATTTTTCTGCATTGAATCTGCCAAGAGAATTTAACTACGTGGAACCAGGAGGATCAGCGGCTGGCATGCGTATACCTCTGGATAATTATGATTACATGACATGGCAAGAGAACAAGTATGATGTGGGGCATTTTTTTAATGGCGCAGTAAATCCCTGGATCAAAGATGTGTGGGGGACAGGATTGAATTTGACTCCATGGAGTACTGAGGTAAAAGATGCTTTTTCTCGTGTTCGTTCCACTGAGATTGAAGATAAGAACGGACAAGATACAGATCGATGGCTAGACTCTATTACTCTAAAGTCTTATTACGAAGAAGAATTAGGATTACCGTCAAAGGTTACATCTTTTTATGATCCAATAATGGCTAGCATCATTGGTCTTGGCTGTGATGCCACCAGTGCATATTGGGGTAAGTATTTTGATATGCCTGGTTTCAAGAAGCCTGAACTATATAATGAAAATTTATTGCAGAGTTTTCCAGGTGGTAATACTGGCATTGCCAGACACTTTGTTAAGAAACTTATTCCAGATGCAATCGATGGAACATCGTTTGAGAAAGTATTGTTTGGCAGAATTGCTTTCGATCAATTAGATCGCGAGGATAAGCCTGTTCGCATACGACTTAACTCAACAGCGGTAAATATTGAGCATGCGAGCCAAGTTAATGGAAACCAGCAAGTTCAGATTACCTATACTAAGAATGGAGAGCTAAATCAGTTGAAAGCCAAAGCAGTGGTAATGGCAACTGGTGGCTGGGTTAATCGTCATGTACTTAAAGACTTGCCTAGCGAATATCATACAGCTTATGGCAAGTTCGGGCATTCACCAGTCCTCGTAGCCAATGTTGCTCTAACAAATTGGCGCTTTTTAGAGCGCCTTGGTGTTTCAGCTGCAATTTGGCCTGAAGGATTTGGCTTTACTTGCAACATACGCCGACCAATGATTGTTGATGGTAAATCTCAACCGTTGCATCCAGATAAGCCAATCGTATTAACCTTTTATACGCCTATTTTTAAGCCTGGTCTTGAAAGAAAAGAGCAAGGTGCTGTTGGCCGAGCAGAGTTACTGAGTACATCATTTTCTGATTATGAACGACAAATCCGTGAACAAATGACGACAATGTTTTCTGCTGGAGGCTTCAATCCGGCAGAAGATATCGCTGGAATTATTTTAAATCGCTGGGGCCATGCTTATGTTAATCCAGATCTGGGCTTTATGTTCGGTAAGGATGGCAATATGGCACCACCTGATGTAATACGTAAGCCTTATGGGCGTATTGCGATCGGTCACTCTGAGTTGAGGGGTCACCAATATTGGTCGGGTGCTGCTGGTGAAGGTCGCCGTGCTGTCGAAGCACTCTTGGACCTGCATTTTTAGAAAACATCCTTAATATCCGTTGTCCGAAAGGACGTTTGTCCCGTTTCCTGGCACCAATTGAAGTCGTGAAACCCAATATTTATATAAATTTCAGAGATTTCCTGCATACCCACACAATAACTAGATTACGTCTTTTGATCAGCCAAGTTATAGGCGGGCTGCGTTACCGAGTAAGCCCAATAGATAAAAATAAATTGTAATGGTAAACGACCATAAAGCAGAGAAATAGGGAGATCAGGAAAAGCCTCAGGTGTAATGGCCATATAAATATTTGCAGGATAAACGGCAACTAGCAGAGCAACTAATCCCCAACCAGCTATTTTGCGAAGGCGAGGAATCAAAACACAGACACCTCCTAGTATTTCAAAAAACCCACTGATATAAACTGCCTCGGGATGCAATGGAAAAGCCGGAGGCATAATGGATAAATAAAAGTCTGGATTAATAAAATGGTCTACNCCAAAGTTGATAAAAAAAGCAGCCAATCCAAATAGAACTAATTTTCTCCAGAAACCAACTGGTAGTTGCANTGTTGAAAAAATATTAGATATAAAAGTGATTACGCTTCCCATTACCACTCAATAGTTATCAGATAACCTTGTGCCATCTCTTCACTAATGGTCCACAGGCGCTCTGCCATTGGTTTATCAAATATATAATTATCACCACCAACTGTAACCGCATTACAATCCTCAAAATAGGCACCGCTGACTCCCTTTAGAGAAGGATTGGTGGCCACATAAACTTGAGTGGCAGCACCCTCTTGGGGTGACTTCGCAATGAGGTCACCAAACCAATCAAATGCTTTACGCATAATTATAGGGGCGGTGCGGGCAATATTGGTTTTGACTAAACCCGGATGAATAACATTTGAAGTAATACTGGAACCTTCCAATCGTGTAGCCAGTTCAAGTGAAAATAAGGCATTGGCTAACTTGGATCGACCATAAGCTTCCTGGGCATCAAATACACCTTCACCTCTAAGGTTGTCAAAGTCTATACCCACCGCAGGAGCCTGAATATAGGCAGACATACTGCCAACATTAACAATGCGACTTTCCTGAGCCTTTTTCAACAAGGGCATTAATCTATTTACCAATACAAAGTGACCCAAATGATTCACAGCAAATGTCTTCTCGATACCGTTCACTAATTCCAACTCGCCAAAGGTATTAATGCCTGCATTGCACACCAAGATATCAATAGGGAGGCCTAATCCGGCAACTGTGTCTGCGCACTCTATAACGGATTGTAAACTGGATAACTCTAGCGCTACGGGTGTGGTAGTGCCCGGCACTCCGGCACAGGCTTTACTGGCTTTTTCAAGGGTTCTACCGGTACCAATGACATGTGCGCCTCGCAACGCTAATACCCTCATAGTCTCNAGCCCTAAGCCGGAGTTACAGCCAGTAACTAAGGCTGTCTTTCCTGTTAAGTCCAATCCNAATGTGACCTCCTCAGCTGTCGATGTCGCACCAAAACCTCCCACTGGATANCTATTGTCAATGCTCACAACAGGTTGATCTCTATCGCAACCTGCCAGCACTGGCATTGCAACNGCCGTTGTTCCATATAAAAACTGTCGTCTATTCATTTTTTTACCCTCTCATTGCCACTTTATCATTAAAAGTCTTCACACACTTCGCCTCTTAGCATCTCTTTGAACAACTTTAACTGACTTTGATCCAAACTCTGACTTGTCCACCAAGAAGCATGCTTATCCATACTAAGCTTTTTGTTGATAACTAGCCCCCACATTGGTGCTATTTGATTTGGGATCATTGAGTAACGAATATCTGTAACAAGATCATTCTTTTCGTCATAACCCAAATAATCTTGTGAAAACCATCGAAATCTCTCAATATCCCTTGCTTGTTGACTATCTTTGTCAATAGTAGGGATATGATAGTTAAAGTCAAACCTCTTGATACTGTCACCTGAACACCAAGTTGATGAATGAACTGTTCGAATTGCATCAACAAAATAAATTTCATCATGCTGATAAATAGACTTCCATAAAATTAAGTTTCCAAATGAAGGTTTAAGAGTTAGTCGCTCGGCTTCGTGCCCTCTAGAATAAGCAAGTTCCATTGCTGCTGAAAGAGTTCTTTCATATTGTATAAATCCTAAAAATAGATAAAAAGTAATCCATCCAATTGCAAAAAAACTAAACATTTTTTTTCGTGTCTTTATTGCTGTTACTGTCAGGATTATGATGGGTATTGTAAAGAGTGGATCAACTATAGATATATTATTCCAAGCGACTCGCTGATCCGAAAAAGGCCAAAAGAGTTGGGTGCCATAGGAAGTACATGCATCTAGTAATCCATGAGTCGCATACCCCAAAAAACTTGCTGTATAAACCATCTTGAGACTCATTGAACCTCTAAGAAAAGGAAAAATAAAAAGAGTAACAAGCAAAGAGCCAAAGGGAATAAAAAAAAGTGAGTGACTGAACTGCCTATGATACTCAAGAAAAACAATCGGATCGTCTGAGGATTGAATCAAAACATCTAGATCAGGTGCCAAACCAGCAAGAAAACCAATCAATGCTATCCGTAGGATATTATTTTTTTGAGCGGTTGACTGTGCAAATGCTGCACCAACTGTACCTTGAGTTATTGGGTCCATATTGGTTCTAAACTTTAATCACTCATCTTTCCAAGTAGGTGATCTTTTTTCTATGAATGCATTAACTCCCTCTTTAGCATCATGTTTTAATAAGTTATCTCTCATAATCTTAGACGTATATTTATACGCTTCAGATAAATCCATTTCAGTTTGAGAGTAAAAGGCATTCTTCCCAATTGATACAGTCATGGAAGATTTGCTAGCAATCTTTTCTGCTAACCTGTTTACCTCAAATGTTAGCTCTTCCTTTTCAACCATATTATTAATTAAACCTATTTCTTTTGCCTTTTCAGCATTAATAAAATCACCAGTAAGAAGCATCTCCATAGCGTTTTTCTTATTAACATTTCTAGAAAGAGCAACCATTGGGGTTGAACAAAAAAGACCAATATTTACCCCAGGTGTTGCAAACTTAGATTCATGAGAGGCAATGGCAAGATCACAACTTGCAACTAATTGACAACCTGCAGCTGTAGCAACCCCATCAACTTCAGCAATAAATGGTTTCGGTGTATTAACTATTAATTGCATTAATAAAGAGCAAGAATCAAAAAGATTTTTAAAGTAGGCTTCACCGCTATCATCATTTTCTCTAGCGGCTGTGATTTCTTTTAAATCATGCCCCGAACAAAATACATTCCCATTTGCTGCTAAAACTATAACTTTTATGGATTGATCGGAAGATGCATCTTTAATCTCATCTATTAGAATGCTCATCATGCTCTCAGATAAAGCATTTCTTTGATCTAAATTATTCATGATAAGACGCAATACTCCCTCCTCAGACTTTTCTTTAATTAATATTTTCAAATGTTCTTTCATGTCAAATCTATTAAAAGCTATTTTTTTCTACTAATCTAATATTGTTTTGCTAATTCTATTTTTGGGCATCTATTCATAATAACTTTTAGGCCAGCTTCTTTTGCTAATTCTGACGCCTCTTCATTGATAATACCTAATTGAGTCCAAAGAACTTTTGCTCCTATTTTAATTGCTTCTTTGGTTACTCCCATAACTGCATCTTCGGCTCTGAAAACATCAACCATATCGATCTTTCCTGAAACAAAACTTAGATCTGCAAAGCATCGCTGCCCTAAAATAAGATTACCTGCTTCATTGGGATTAATTGGAAATATTTGATAACCATATTGAATAAGTGCTTCCATAACTTTGTAACTATCTCTGTCTTGATTTGCACTAGCTCCAACTACTGCAATAGTTTTTACTTCTTTAAGTATTTCTTTTATGTAGCTTCCTGAATAATCAACAATCATTTCAATTTATTATTGCCTGAAGGCTGGTATACAAAGATCTGGGTAATAGGAGCAATTCCCGGTATCACCAAAAGAATACCTGCGAAGTTGCTCAAATACTTTTTCGGACTTTTCATATTCCTTATTTTAACCCATTTTATGACAAAGAATGTCTCTCTAAAAATTACTTTTATGTATATAAAATAAAATAAGAAAATAATTCTATGTGTAACCTTTACTTCCCTTCGGGGTTATGATAAGTTTGCGTTACATTTAATCGTGTGATCTCTGTCACACATATAAACAATGGAGTTAATTATGGAAGGTTATGTTGCGATATTATTACCAGTAATGATTGTAGGTGTTATTTTATTTTTCACTTCCAAAATGGAAAAGGCCAAATATGATGCAATTATTGAGGTTTCTAAAAATATTGATGATTCATCTAAAATCGACGATATTCTCGAGAGTTTGAGTGACAAAAAGAAACCCATTGATTACAGACGGGGCGGAGTAATCACTTTATTTGTTGGTGTTGGTTTATTTCTTTTTGGTGTATTTAATATAGATATCCTAAAGAGTGTAGGTCTTCTAGTTGCTGCAATTGGTGTTGGTTCAATCATTGCTGGGTATCTATATCCCAATGAGAGTGCTGAAATCACAAAAGCGGTTGAAAAATTTGAAGAGTAAAATTAATGGGTAATCACCATAAAAATCTTTTAAATAATCTTGAAACATTAAGAAAATCTGCCGGTTTAACTCAACAAGAACTCTCAGAGGGTGCTGAGGTTTCAAGGAAAAGCATCAATGCAATCGAAAATGGAATTTATGTTCCCTCTACAGTTCTTGCATTGAAAATTGCTAAAACTCTCAACTGCTCTGTTGAGGATTTATTTAAACTACGAAGAAATTAATTTAACTATGTTTCTTAAATAGTCTGTATTGATAATCTTATTCCCATCATTCCCACTCAATCACTTCCTAAGTTTGTTCTTTTAGATTCAAGCTTAAAAAGATTAATAATAAGAAAACTGTGTAATCTATTAATCTTTGCCAGAAACCTAATAGATCAATTTGACTTGGATTAAGCATCATAAAGAATCCTAATAAGAAAATAAAAGTTGCAATAAATGAGGCTAATGAATGAATAATCATAGGGTCTTTTCTCAACCCAATCCCTAAGAGAATAAGCCCAACAGGAGCAATCAAATAAGATATCAATCCAAGGATCATATGCATGTTTTGACTAAAACTTCCCTCACTAGGGCAACCAAAGTCGCAAGGGAAAATAAAAGCACCAAAATATCCAATAAAATATCCGATCCCAACCAATAAGAACCCTGCCCTAGATAATCTAGTATTTGAAAAATTAGATTGAAGAAGCAGTGTAATAAACAATACACTAAAGGCAGTTGGTAAAAATCCAAAATAGTTAACTACTCTTGAGTATTCTGCTCCAACTGCTCCGAGTTCACTAAGATAATTACTTATTGAATTGTAATCAGAACTTAGAAACCCAATAAACTCAGGCAGCAAAACTCCAGATAAAAATAATAGGACTGATAAAATCAGCAATAGTTTATTCTCTTGCTTCCTTTCACTCATATTTTCCGTTTTACTCCCATTCAGTGAATATAACCTCTGAAACCATTGATTTAAATGGGGGGTTTAAAGAGTTTGTAAGGCTTTTGTAAATATTTATTAGTTTTTTCATTTTGTAAGTATCTTAAATAAAATATTATCACTATTATGGCTACCTCCAAAGTGATTAAAAGGTAAGAAATAATGAACTTGATTGAACACATTGATGTTTAAGGTGATGTTTAATAATCTGGATAGCATACTTCTTAAAGTTGCTGACTGTAGCAATGAAGTTGAGGATTTAGAGAAAACCTTAGTGCTATGAAAATGGAGGCTACAAAAGAGAATCTGGCATTGGATGGTAAAATCGTTCCTACATTTTTTAAGTATTTGATTCCCTCCATGCTCGGCTTAATTGCGATGACCTCAGCATCCCTGGTGGATGGGATTTTTATTGGTAACTATGTTGGTGTTACCGCCCTAGGGGCAGTCAATCTTACGATTCCGGTGACTGCATTACTATTTGGGTTTGCGATGATGCTCTCCATTGGTGGTTCAGTTCGTGCGGGTAAGTATTTAGGAGAAAAAAACTACACCGCAGCATCCTCAATTTTTAGTAAGACTTTGATTTTTGTTGCTGGCTATGGTGTGTTGGCAATCTTTTTGGGGCTCTTTTTTGAGTTAGAGCTTTTTGCTGGCCTCGGTGCCAATGAGGAACTGTTTCCTGTCATGAGTGAATACTATCGGGTGATCCTGCCATTTCTTTTTGCACAGTTTATCGTAATAGTGATGTATTTTTTTATTCGCTTGGATGGGTTTCCCAATCTTGTCGCTGTCGCACTGGCTATCGGTGCCCTGGTAAACATACTTTTGGATTATCTGTTCATTGGAGTACTAGATTTTGGATTACGTGGTGCAGCGTTTGCAACGGGTATTTCTCAAGCGCTTCCCATGTTGGTGATGATGATCTATTTCATTAGTCCAGATAGGACAATGGAATTTAGTGTTAGGCAAAAAAACTGGAGGGAAGTGTTTCAAGCTGCTTATAACGGGATATCTGAGTTTATTAATGAAATCTCAGGTGGCATCATCACGCTTATCTTCAACTGGATGCTATTGCAGCGTTTTGGGGTGGTAGGCGTGGCAGCGATTACTGTAGTGAACTATGTCTTGATGCTCGGATTTATGATGTTTTTTTCAATCTCTGACACAATACAGGTGATGGTTTCCCAAAATTATGGAGCACGCAATGCTTTGCGTATGGTGGCATTCTTAAAGACGGCTTGCATCAGTATATTTGTCTTAAGTTCTATTTTTATAATAATCATTTTGAGTTTTGGTGAAGTCCTTATCTCTATTTTTGTTGATGGTGAAGACAGTGTGGAGATGGTCGCTATGGCCTTAGAGTTTGTTACCTATGTTTGGCCCATATTTTTATTTGCAGGTATAAACATGTTGATCTCAGGATACCTAACCGCTATCCATATGCCGTTTCAGTCTGGCATGGTTGCCCTTTGCCGTAGCTTGATTTTTCCTACGGCATTTTTGATTACTCTTTATCTGCTTGTCTCTGATTATCGATTCGTTGCTGCTATTCCATTGGCTGAGCTCGCGGCTTTTCTGATAGCCCTGGTGTTTTTTTTCCGGCATTTACCAGGAAAAGCTATCCGAGATATTAGATAGTTCTCATTTTCTAAAATTTCGTGCAAATTTTCTTACTCTTGTCATATGCTTCTCAAAATCTGTATTACTCATATTTGGCAAAACAGAGTAAAACCTTAAGTACTTTGTTTTTAATCCTCCCAATTGGAAAACTGATTTTTTTAATCTCCTGTAGGGAATATTATCAAAAAAGGAAAAATTAAAATAACTTAACATAGGTCCTCCATAGGTCATTGAAACTATGCCAATTTTATTTTTCATTGCTCCAGGAACAGGATAACCATAATTTCCAAAAAATTTACTTTCGGGTAAATAAGACCTATATGAAAAAAACCATTTTGGATGTAAAACCCAATCAATCCAATTTTCAATAATTACATTCATTCGTAAATTATGACATGCACCCATTAAAAACATAGCATCTGCATCTTCAAGTCTTTTTCTATATTCTAAGACTAGTTCTGGTGGAGGGTTGATGTCACTTCTATAAAAAGGCAGTTGTTGTTCTTCGTTAAAAAGATTAATTAAATCAATATCATGACCATTTTTTTTTGCTTCATCAATAAACGTATCTCTGACTGCTGCATTAAAAGAATTCTGTGTATTATGATGTCCAAATATTATGCAAATTCTCATTTCACTCCGACTCAATAGTTACATAATATATTTTTAAATTAAGATTTTGTTGATTCGAGATTTCGTTTATCAGCAGCATCCCAATCTTTAGGTAAAACTCTAGCAACAATAAGAAAGCTTATAACCGATGGAATGAAAATACAAAAAGTAACTGACATTGCATATCGCATTGATTCTAAGTCATTATAATTTTCTTTAAAGACATCTATAAGCCAACCTGCAAAAGTTGGGCCTCCTCCAAGAGCAACCATATTTAAGATAAAGAAAAATAAAGCTGTAGACATGGCACGCATTTTGATTGGTGCTAAAGTTTGAGCAATAGCGAAACTTGGGCCTAAGTAAACCCCAATAAAAACTAAAAATANAGTACTCCAAAAAAGATTCATTTCTACTGAATCAACCCAATAACTGATAATGCCAATTGGCAGACATAAGGAAATTGCTATAGCAGGCAACCATCCATAGGCTCGAATATCTCTTTCTGCCCATTTATCAGCAAGTTTTGCTCCAAAAAAAGTACCTCCAACATAAGCTATGCCATTTATTATTCCTAAAATAATTACTAGTGTTTGAAAATTAAATGTAGGATCTAAAGCAATTAAAAACTTCGTATGAAAAGCTGAAGTGGCATATGATGCAAACGAACCAAAGGCTATTCCAAAACACATAGCCCACCATGCAGGAATTTTTAAAAGGGTTCTTAGTGATTCTGAAAATGGCGGTTGAACTATTTCAACTTTTTCATAGAGCTCCATTGCTCCCCTTACTGGCTCTCTTAAAATTAATCTAACCAAAACAGCAAGGGCTATCCCAGTGAGACCAAGAAAAATAAAGATTCGTCGCCAATCTACATCTTCATTTGAGCTTCCTAAAAGTGCTGCGGTCGCAAAATAAGCAGCCATTATTCCTAAAGGTATCCCCATAGAATAAACACCAAGAGCGCTTGCTCTTTCTTCTTTTGAATACATATCAGAAATAATTGAATGGGATGGCGGGCTTCCACCAGCCTCTCCAATACCAACTCCCATTCGCGCAATAGCTATCTGTAAAAAATTATTTGCCAAGCCAGTAAGTGCTGTGAAACCGCTCCATGTAGCTAATGCAATCGATAATATATTCACCCTATTATATTTATCAGCCAACCAAGCAATAGGAATTGCAACGGTTGTGTAAAGAACTGCAAAAGCTAAGCCTATGAGTAAGCCTAATTGTGTGTTCGTTAAGCCTAGATCTGCTTGAATAAAAGGAGCGAGAATACCAACTATTTGGCGATCAATAAAGTTAAAGCCATAGACAATAGTTAAAAGTAATAACACTAACGCTCTATAGCTTTTTCTATTCATTCCCACTCACGCATCGATGATCGCAGAGGCTGCCCTTTGTCCGTCGTTCCACGCACCGTCGACGTATCCATTGCGATCGGAGAGAGCTTCGCCCGCGAGCAAGATCCGACCGGCAATTGGACGCTGCAATATTTTCGCCTCNTTGCCGAGTGTATCGAGGGAACTGTGCGAGTAGGCGCCGANCGCGTAGGGGTCGTTCCCCCAGTCGGTGGTACTAAGATCGATGGGATCGGGGACGTCGGAGCCCAAGGTCGCTCTGACGTTCGCGTGAAGTGCGGTCGCCAGTTTGTCGATCGATAATGAGTCCGCCGCGATCTGCTTATCCCCAGCACTCAAGGCCATAATCATCGGAAAGTCCTGGCCTGCGATCGCTGCCACGTTGACCATGAAATTGAAGTAAGGCGAGTCGTGCAGCCCCACCAAGTGGTGTTCCTTGGCCCAATTCGTATCGGGATAAACGAGACAGGTTTTCTTTTCGATGCCAAACCCGAGGCGGTCGATCGCGGCTCTGTGTTCGACGGGTAATCCCGGATCGAATTGGATGGTCCCGGCCTTCAGTACGCCGAGGGGGACCGTCACGATCACAGCTTCGGCGTCGATGCGTCGACGCGTGGTTTGAACGCTAATCCCGCTTTCCGTTCGGATGACGGCCTCAACCACTTCTCCCAGGCTGGGTTTGACCTTCTTGGCGAGCGAGGTCACGAACGCTTGCATCCCGCCGTCGATCATAACATCGTCCGTCGGAAGCGGATCGTGACCGTCGTCCCCGGTCGATTCATGCCCGCGTAAGAGCGTCGCGATGGAAGCCCGATCTAGGTTTGTCGCTTCATTAATGATCACGAGTTCTCTGGCGTAAGCNGCCTGTGCACCGTGTTTCTCAAGGAAGGGGTCGAGCATGGATGCCATAGAAGGGAGCGTCTTGCGTGACCCGAAAAACTCNCGNATGTGGAGCTTGATGTAAGGGAGGGTCANCCGCCTCTCCANTGCTGTCATAAATTCCGTCANGTCGACGGGTACGTTTACGCCCTTGTATTGAACCAGCGCNCGATTGAAATCGGTTGGATAGAGCTTCACNCCGCTCGACTCGGCCGTCGTTCGGAGGTAATTCACTCGGGAGTCCGAGAGCCATGAGGCGCCGGCATCAAAGGGCACGGAGCCTACTAATCTCGTNCTGGCGCGCCCGCCCATGCGATCCCGCGCTTCGATCAAGACCACCTTGAATCCGGCGGCCAGGAGCTTCTCACTGGCCGCGATACCCGAGGCCCCAGCGCCGATCACGGCCACGGTCGAATGGGGCTGGATCCTNTCATGCATGGGAGATTTCATTTCCTTGCCCCATATATACATACGGCTTCAGGATGCGTAGGAATAATAAGCTTTTTCATGTTCATTCCCACTTTTCTTTTGTATACCAAATAGGAGAAGTCCAAGCTCTTTCTTGAATGGTTGACTGCAAGTCAGACCTAGGTTTTTCACCATTTCTAATAGCATCCCAAGTTGACCATCTGCAGACAGGGTTTTCAAGGACCCTTACGTAGTAGAAAGCTTCCTGACCAGCTCTGAAATCAGGATCTTGCCAGAGACTTTTAAGCTCGCTTGCTCCTACATCTTTATCATATGAACAATCATTAAGATTTACATGAGCCCTATTGTCTGGACAACGATGAGTTTGTGAATTTACCTTAAGCCCATCAGAGCAAGACACATCATAAACTTTCTCTTGGTGCTCTCCGTCCTCTAACCATCCTTTTATAATTTGAGTTCGTTGAAGCGGAGCTCCTAATGCATCAGAAATGGCCCAAACCAAGAAGACTGGTTCTTCTTCACCTTCTGCTTTTAATGTTCCACCCATAGATGTGGCTCTCTTATAGAGCTCACTAACAAGATTTAGACTGTTTAATTGTGCATTGGCTAGTCCATATCCAGCAAAGAATCGAACTTTAATTCTTGGACCACTGGTACCAAATGTTTCTTTACGTCTAAAAGCATCATAAATTGATTCTCGAGTATTTTCTTCAGCCCACACCCCTGCAAGACCGGAGGCGGACCAATGAATTAATCGACTGCTAAACGCCAGATAATTTTTTCCATCCACTTCATTAATTGCATTGGGCCTAATTAATTTTAAAATGGTTCCATAAAATCGATTGAACGGAATAGAGCCTCGCAACTCAGCTGTGCCATCTAAAACACCTATTTTAGAAAAATACACTTCTTCATTGTCAGAGCCACCACCAATGTGGGCGTCGCTTGAGCCTATGAGTCCAAACTTATAGGGGTTGGTGATGCCTTGTTCAGCCAGGGTCAAACCTCGTAAGTATGCATTTCTGACATAGCTTCCTTTTGGATTATCTATAGAGCGATTACCAGTTTCAAAACTTGCCCATTCATCATTTTTTGATAAAAAAGGATGGGTTTCTGAAGTTCCTTTGACCTGAGTTATTTCTGTTAATGGCTCATTAAGAGCACGCTTTTGGGCGTAATCTTGATCTATTGCAACTCCATTGAAATCATTCAACATAAACATAAGGCCACCTGAAAGGTTTGAGTTATGTGGAATAGCTAAACTTTCCACTCCTTTGGCTCTGAGTCTATCCATCCAGTCCCATAACTTTTCTGGATCTTGACTATCAACTCTAGAAAAAAGCATAGCAGGCAAGTTCTTTGTATCACGAAATATTACATTGCGATGCAAAGTGTTGAGGATGGGTGAAGCGCTTCCTGATGTATATTCATAGCCAGCAAAAGTAGTAAAAGTTCCGGGAACATATGCATGGTCCGCAGCCTTAATAGTCTCTTGCCAAACAGTTCTACTGACTTCATCTACTAAAGATTGATCAATAATGCCCTGATCCAAACCTTCTCGAATCTCTATTCCAAAAGGCCTAAAAAGATTACTCCTCTTTATGACTGAAATTAATCCACTGTCTACAGAAGCATTAAGATCATGAAAAGGTTTTGCTAAGTCATAACGAGAAAATTTAGAGCTTGTGTTAGCTGCCTCCTTAAGCAAGCCCAGAAACAATGCATGATCAGTCACAGCATAAAAATCAAGTGGTTGGCTCAGTTGTATTTGAAATCCTGTAGGATGTGGGATTGCTTGCCCGCGAGCATATCGATATGCATCAGTAGGAGAATTAATTGTTCCAAAACTATAAGCATCAAAAGAATTTTCTGTGTGAACATGTAGATCTCCAAAATATGCATTCCTATCCGGATTAGGAATAGACCTTAATTGAATTATTTCTGTACCAATTTGAAATTCTGGCGACATAACAGTGTCACTAATGATAATGTCTTCCTCTTCAGAGCATGCAATAAGTAAAATTATTACCAACAAATAGCTTATGTATTTGGTCATCACTTTTTTTAACTACTCCCACTCAATAGTAGACATGAGAAAAACCCCAGTGTTTATAAGGGTTTGAGGGGTGCATTTTACTAGTGTGTAGTTAGTGTGTAGTAAACAGGTTA